>Ga0115565_10003242_pt1 | contig 11723 bp, 10 predicted proteins | sample COGITO_mtgs_1105_FD_87199 | JGI IMG/M metagenome (GOLD analysis project Ga0115565, IMG submission 87199) | Pelagic marine microbial communities from North Sea - COGITO_mtgs_110530 | ecosystem: Environmental > Aquatic > Marine > Epipelagic | place: Germany:Helgoland, sampling site Kabeltonne... | reverse complement strand
ATAAAAGATTTTCTATAGAACCCGTTCCATATTTTTGAAATAATACAGTAATTTCATTATTAATATCCTGCAATCTTTGGACGATATTATTAACGTTTTTACTCTTAGGTTTAATACTATTTTGAATATTGGTCAACCTTTCGTGTATATCTTGTAAATTATTAACACATATATTCAAATCACTTGCGGTTATTATATCCAATGATTTATATTTTTGAATAGACAATATTGTATTTTGTATTATACCTTTGTAGTAAGCAACTTTTTGCAGAATATTTTTGTATGTAGAGCTTTTGATTTTGGTTTTTTTCTTGATAATTTTTGTGTTGGCCATAATTGCGTATAATATATAGCGATTATATTTTTTAAAAACTAATTTTATATCTATTTCTTCTAAATTAATTGATTTATAGAATGAATATAAAAGAATTAATTACATTATATATAATAACATGGGTATTCCGAGCTTTTTTTCACATATTGTTAAAAATCATAAAGCAATTATCAAAAAAATAGGAGATTTCAAAAAAACGATGAATAACCTATATTTAGATAGCAATTCAATAATATACGACTCTTTACGCTCTATAGAATATACAAAAGATATACAATTTGAGAAAGAATTGATGTTAAAAGTGTGTTTGAAAATAGATGAATATATAAATACAATAAAGCCAGACAAAACGGTATTAATAGCATTTGATGGTGTGGCGCCAGTAGCCAAATTAGAACAACAAAGAACAAGAAGATATAAATCAGACCTGGAAAGCAAGATTAAAAAGGAATTAAATCCGGATGATAAAAAATTTTGGGATACAAGAGCGATTACCCCAGGGACAAAATTTATGAAAAAATTAAACAGTTATATAAAAAAATATTACAAAAACCAAGAAAAAAAATATAAAGTAGATGAAATTATCGTAAGCGGTTCAGACCAAAAAGGCGAAGGCGAACATAAAATTTTCAATTATATAAGGAAATATGAAACAAGACACAAACAACAAACAACAATTATTTATGGATTAGATGCGGATTTAATTATGTTGGCTTTAAATAATTTACCCGTAGCGAAATGGATATATTTATATCGCGAAACACCAGAATTTATAAGGTATATCGATAAAAATTTGATTCCAAATGAAAGTTATGTATTAGATATACCATTATTATCACAAACAATTATTAGAGAAATGAATGGAGGATTAGCCCCAAGTAATTCGCAACAAAAAAATAAATTATATGATTACATTTTTCTATGTTTCTTTTTGGGAAATGATTTTATGCCCCATTTTCCTTCTGTAAATATTAGGAAAGACGGGATTTTTAGATTGATGGCTGCTTATAGGAATACTATAGGGAAGAAAAAGAATTTGACTGATGGGAAGAAAATATATTGGGACAATTTATATCATTTAGTTGAATACTTAGCCGAAGAAGAAACAACTAATATCAAAAAGGAATATAATTCAAGACAAAAATTGGAAAAACGTTTTTTACCATCAGATACGGTTGAAGAACAGATGGAACGTTATTTACACACACCGACAAGAAATAGAGAATTAGAGCATTATATAAATCCCAATGAACCTTTTTGGGAAAAAAGATATTATGATGTATTGTTTGATTCTAATGATTCATTAGCCTTCAAAAGAAAAGTAAGCACAAATTTTCTGGAAGGATTGGAATGGGTGATGAAATATTATACTACAGGTTGTTATGATTGGAAATGGTGTTATCGTTTCAATTACCCACCTTTGTTTAAAGATCTGTTGAAATTTATTCCGCGTTGGGATGTAAGTTTATTAACTTATAATGATAAAGCTGTTTCACCAGAAGTTCAATTGGCTTATGTTTTGCCCAAAAATAGTTTAAAGTTATTACCTGTAAAGATTTATGTAAAGTTGTTGAAAGATAAAAATCATTTGTATAAGGATGATTGTGAAATGGTTTGGGCATTTTGCAAATATATTTGGGAATCTCACGTGAATCTCCCACACATAGATATAGAAGAATTAGAAGAATTTGTGGAAAATATAAAATGATTAGTATATATATATGGGAAATAAACAAAGTCAACAAACTGAAACAGAAGAAGAAAGAAAAAAAGAATGAGAGAAAAAAGAAAAGTAAAAGAAGAAGAAGAAAAAGGAAACGTACAAAGAAAAAAAGTAGAAGACGCCGTAGGAAATAAGATGAGTTGGAATGCTATTATTTATTTATGTATTCATAATATTATATAACATTATGAATATTACATCTTTTATAGAAAGGATTTATGGGTATATATCTCGTAAATGGAAAATTATAGTGACTATTACATTATTAATATTTGTATTTTTTATCTTGATAGGTTTTTTTTTATGGGTTGGTATTACCTATTATATTTTAAAATGGTTTCGAAGAAATATTGATGATAATCTTTATCATTCAGATTATACAAGTAAATGTAAAAAATATATGACGCAATATGGGGATTTACCAATTAAAAATATATATGTAGTTAAACAACCCGTTAGTAAATTTACTATATTTTTACTTAATTTATCTACGTTTTATAATTATGATAAAGAAGTTGAATTATATGTAAAAAAAAATAACGGAACCCCATTTATTGCAAGTCATATTTATATGGTAGTTGAAGTAGAATTGCCTAATAAATTTAGAAAACACATTAAAATAGAAAAAACCGACTCTATAAAGATTACATTAAATTATAAAAAAGAAGAAATTCAAGAAATGATAAAAATAAATTGTAAAAAAAATAAACACACAATTAATAAAATTCTTAGGACAACTGAAAAAAGAGTTAAGTCAATGAAATATTTTAATTGGCATCTTTGTAAAAACAACTGTCATAACTTTACACAAGAATTATTAAAGTCTATAACCAAAAGAAATGAAAGATATTTGTATTTAATGCAACATGACTTTTTTGAAAAATATAATATTACAGATTTATCATTACATATGGTAAATTGTATTATTAATTCATATAGTATTTTACAAGAGTTTTTATATTAAAGAATAAATAATTAGATAAATTTTAATTTAGAAATAATTTTAAATTAAAATAGTATAATGCCTGGTCAATTAATTACTAATTTCACCAAAAGACAACAATTAGCACAATTTGTAAAGAGTAATAAGTATGTAATTGTTAAATTTACAGCTGATTGGTGTGGTCCTTGTAAAAGAGTAGCACCTTTTTTTGATAAATGTTTTGAATCTATGCCTAACAATTGTCATTTAGTTATAGTAGATGTGGATGAAGGAAATGATATATCAGCATCTATGAAAATAAAACAAGTTCCAACATTCATAAATTTTATAGATGGTTACCCTAAGGATGTGTATTCTTCCTCAGGCGAAGAACAAGTTCATGAATTTATGACGAAAACATTTAATAGAATAAATGGAACATTGGAATAATTATATAACAGTTTCTAATGCGGCTACAAGAGGTGTAGGTAGAGGATTTTTATCTTCTTCTTCTTCGATATTAATTTCCGTGATTTCAATTCCATTTTCAGGCGTTCTATGATCAACATCAATAACATTAAAAGATTGAAATTCAGTCATGTATGCGGAGAAAGCCCTGGAGTTTTTCTTTGAATCTACAGAGATGTAGACAGAATTGTATAACTTCATTAAAATTAATATAACAAATCCTAAATAACTTGTTAAAGTTGTTGAACCTGCGGAATTATTAAATAAAACAATTGTAGATAATATTAAATTAATAACATAAACGCCGGCAGCATTCAATGATAAAATATAATATTTATGGTTAATTTTGTCAAGTGCTATTTTAAATTCTGGTCTTTGATTTAATACTAAAGCCAAATTATTATCTCCATGATTTTTATCAATATCAAGATGTTTCACACACCAATTTTCTCTTTGCAATTCGGAATTATAGCATAAAATGAATGATATTAAACTGATAAAATTAAAAAATAAGGTGGTTACGTGTAATGTGTCTGTTTTTGTTAAATTATCATTTAAAGAGCATACAGAATTGTTACCACACTCTTGAGGAACAAATAAAACAAGCATTGAACCCATTGCGACTTTATAACTCTGTAACAAAAAAATCATTATGATTTTAAATCTTTCTTTGGTATCAACATCCATTTTCATTTATATATTTAGGAAATATAAATATATAAAAATATATACTTTTTTTAAAATATGGATTACAATCAATTGAAAAAAAAATATAAACATTTTATGAAATATGAAACAGAAAACCATAGCATAATATTAAATATCAGTAATTTTAGAATTGATGAATATAAAGGGAACCATAATGAATTTGTTCAGTATGTTGTTTTTATTATATTAAAAGTGAAGGAAAATAATATAAAAAATGGTAATTTGGCGACAGCACAAGTAGATATGAAAAATGTTACAAGTAGTCATTTCCATCCATTTTTTTTAAAAAAAGTAACGGACCAAATAAAGATTATATTTAAGGATATGCTTGAAGATACTAATAAACACCTATTGGGGAAAATTTATATACGAAGTGTGGGGAAATATGGGATAATATTATGGAGTATAGTAAAACCTTTATTTCATAAGGAAACCTTAGCAAAAATGGTAATAACCCGTTAATATTTGCGACGGGTCTTTTTTTTAGGTTTATTTAAATGAACCCAATCACCGACGTTTTTGAATCTTATTCTGAATTTACGGGTTCTTTTATGTCTATGATTTTTACATTTGTTAATGTAAACATTATTGCCTCCACCAGCTTGAGCATGTTTCGGGATTTTTTGTGCGAAATCATAATGTAGTCCTTCGAATATAATTGTAGGATTTTCAGGGTTAAACTGTTCACCTTGTGGGAACCAAACATCCCACTTTCTGTTTGTTTCGTTCCACCGAATAATCTGTACTTCTTTACCCCCAAGTTCTGTTTCAAACAGTTCTTGAAAAGCTATTATTTCTGTGATGCCTCCAAATCTACTTCTTGGATTTAGTTCATTTGCTTCGGGAAGCGACATTTCTTCTTTATATGCAGCCTTGTCTTTATACATCATGTTTGGGTTTTCAGTTCCAGCACTGGGAGTGGTGAGTATTCCATTTCCGTATAAATCCCAAAATGAGAGTCGTTCTGTAACTTTTTGCCCATGATGAGTTGAAGTCCTATCTCTTTTATTGTCCTCGTTAGTGATATAATCTACTATTTTACCTCTGAATTTCATCACAGTAGCTTTTTTATCCACCGCGTGTTCATCATTTTTTCCATTATCCAAAGTCATTAAAAGCGATGCGAACAAGCAATCACCATCATCTTTAACTTTAACTCTTTTTAATCCCAATTTCTTCAGGGCTTGTGTCTTTATATCACCACTGTCTTTGCTTCCTACGCTTTCTTCTACATGGGCAGGAAGTTTTTTGTCACCCTTATTGTCTTTTTCTTCATCCTGTAAATTTGTTCTGGCGAGGTTTATAATAAAACCAAGGGCCACGGACGTCGTTCCCTTAAAATCGTTGTTTTTATTAAAATTTTCTCTGAGTTTTTCATCGGTTATTTGAGGATTTTTAACAAGTAATTTTTCTATGAAAACCACTTTTGGACTTTTTTCGGGTTCTTCCAATCTTTCATCTATATCACCTTCAAGTGTATCAATCGCCGCCGACGTTTCTTGTACTTTCTTTAATTGTTCTTGAGCTAATCTCTCAACTTCTGCTTGTCTATCTGATTCTATTTTAGCTAATCTCTCAGCTTCTAATCTATCTTTTTCTTCTTGAGCTATTCTCTCAGCTTCTAATCTATCTGATTCTATTTGAGCTAATCTCTCTGCAACTTCTTCTTCTTCTTCTGGGGTTTTTGCATCAACAATTATTTCGGTTTCTTTTTCTCTCGCTTCCGCAAATTCGCGTTCTTCGGGCAATGACTCTATTATTCCACCTTCTAATAATTTTTGATTAATATCATTAACAATTATTTTATACTTATCATAACCGGAATCGAGTAAAGTTTTTAGTTTGATATGAGTTATTATATCTTTGTTTGGGAAAGGATATTCCCTATCGAACCAATAATCGGGAATGGCCAAGCCTATTTTTTTATCCTTAGACATACCAATTAAATTAGAATTTTTAATTTTATCAGCTATTTCGTTGCTTTTATAAATATGTTTTTTTATTTTTAATTTTCCTTTATCGCCTACTTTCTTTTTATCAGTATATAAAAATTGGTATTTATTAATAAAAATGAAAGGTCTTCCGGAATTTCTGGGCCACAAAAGTTTAGTTTTTTCACTATCATATAGTGGTGCGTAACTATCATTCCATTCAAAATCTTTACAGAATATATTTCGGTTTCTTTTTTTCACCATGGAAACAGGAACAAATGGAACTAAAAGATTATGGGTTTTTTTCATAAATGAAGTATAATCGATATGGTAAATTCCATCCAAAGCGTGTTGAATAGTATTAGATTCCAAATTACCCAACCAACCTTCAAAACGACTTAAAACGTCGTCGTCAAGACCATCGCGTTTTGGAAAATATATACGTTTATCATCTTTATGAATGTTCCAAATATCTGTTATTTTATTTACTATTTTTATACCATAATTATTTTTTTTGATTTCTTTTAATCGGTGGTCATCCAAAAATCCATTTTTATATAAAATTAAAGAATTAGAAAATAGTTTGTCAAATTTTTCATTGTATTTTTTTAAACTGCCGTGTTGTTTCTCAATTTGTTCTATACAATAATCGAAATGTTTTCCGTATGTTTCTTCCACATTACAAGTTAGTGGGTTTAAAAACTTATTCCAATATGGGTCATCAGGAGTGTCTATTACCATACCTTCTCTATCACCTTGGGTAAAATTATCTTGTTGTTCATCTAAAGATTTTTTTAAATTATAATTATTCATGAGGGTTGGTGGTCGTCCGGATAAATAAAATGCGGACTTAAATCCTGCCCAAAGTGCGAGATTGGCGATAGTATTTCTACTTGTATTTCTGAACCCGTTGTCTTGATTTTCTGGAAATTGGGCCATTTGTAACATTTGGACGGTTTGGTTTACCTCGCCATTAGCATCTTCATCATATTTATCCAAATTCATAATATCTTTTAAATTGCGAATATGTTTTTTTTTATTTAAATTAATGGATGTTCTCAAATTTTTAAAATGAATTAAATTGAATATTATACAACCGTCAATTCCATATTTGTATAAATATTTCATATACAAACGATAATCTTTATTAGTACCATTTAATTCTTCGGTCATAGCGTTAATTCCAGGAAAAGTCAACCAGTCAGAAATTATGTTTTTTGAAAAATTAAGCAACCAATCCATTTTAGTAAACTCGCCATCGAAAGAGGGGGGGAATATGGAATCATCGTCTTTTATATATGTAAATAATTTATCAGTTTTTGTTTTTTTGCTTATATTAAGAAAAGCTTTGTGGGGGGTATTGGGCGAGGGCATAGCTTTTATTTTATCGATTATTTCGGCGGTCGTGAAAGGTTCTTCACCCTTTGGGCGGGAAGCATTAAATTTTTTTTGTTCGGACCAAAGCCATCGTTGATGTGGATTAAACTTGCTATATTTGGTATTATGCATATGTAATTGTCCAAGTTTGATCGTGTCTATACTTGGATATCCAGAATCTTTCCATTTTTCATCTATATAATCCCACAATTCGGTAAATAAATAAGGGTCCATAAAATTGGCGTAGGAAATTATTTTACATGCGGATTTTAAACAATATTTTTTGTCTTTTTGACCGAAATTTGTTTGAAAAAAAGAATGTAATTTTTGTTTAAAAAAAATGTGTGTATGTAAGGCGGCGGCGTCGTGTATATTAAAAGTTTTTTTTTTAATATTGGATGTGGATAGAATGCTTTGTATGAACGATGGGAGGTCAGTTTGTCCATAAGTATCGTGATGGTTCATATTTTCCCAAGAGGTTTTCATTTTAGTAGCAGCAAATTGTTTAATGAAAGAATGGTTTATACCTTTAATTTTGCCGTTTATAACGGCATTATAAATAGTTTTTTTAATAGATTCGGTGCCGGTTTGATATAAAGCGCCTTGGTTGAAATCAATAAACCATTCGTCAATATTGGAGTGTTTTAAAAAATAATACTGAAAAAAAAGACAGAGTTGTGTAGTATAAAAATAGAAAGGATTTTTCCAAAACTCGGGAATTTGTTTGTTAGGAAAATTATACTCGTGGAAACCTTTGCATTTATTATCAATAAACGAGCCCACGTTACGGTCAACATCTTTAATAATTCGGTCAAAATTTCTAAACATATTTTTTTTAATAAAAGGTTCGTTTGGTGAAAGTTGGTTTAATTTGCCCCATGTTATGAGGGCAGCTTCGTGTGGTTGCTTATTTATATTAGATAACAGTAGGCTCGGGTTGGGTTCTAATTTATAGTCATTACGAAGTTTAAACCTGAAAATATTAAATTTTTCTGTATCCTCAGCATCCAAAAAAAATTTTTTTTCGAACTCAACAAATTCCTTTCTAATATCTTCATAATATTTTATGGGGAATTTTAAATCCTGTAAGAATGTGCCCATACCCATTTTTTTTCGCTGACCTTTAATTTGTTCATCTTTGGAAAATTGTTTTTTAATACTTTCAGTTATTTTTTTTAATTCTTGAGCATCCTTAATATTTTTTTGTTCTTCAAGTTTTTTAATTTGTTCATCATCATAGTATTTGAATTTATTAACATTAATGTATTTATCTGTAATATTGTATTTGCGAATGTCTTCAGGGGCGACTATATTTTGTATTTTAGTTTTTTGTTGCTTGGCGTTAGGGTCTACAATGAAAGATAAGGATTTTTTATCACCAATATTTTTAAAAATTTGATTATTGGGGGTGTTGAGTTTTAAAACATTGCGATTTTTTAATACTTTTTTACCACCTATATGAATGATTGCTCTACGATTAATAGGCATTAAATATAATAAATGAACAGATAATTAAATATTAGATATTATGTAAATAATTAATATTATTAATATAATGAATAAATAATGGAGAATATAGATTTGAATTTGGAAAATTACAACTTGACCGACTTATTGAATTTATTTAAATTGGATATTAATTTTAAAGAAGAGGATTTGAAAATGGCTAAAACAATGGCCTTAAAAACACATCCAGATAAATCGCGATTAGACCAGAAATTTTTTGTATTTTTTATGACTGCTTACCGAAGGGTAGAACAGATCTATACTTTTAGAAAGAAAAAGGAACAAGACATTTATAATGTAGAATATAGTTTGGATACGGGCGATATAACGAATGGGGGGGATAAAGAATTATTAAAAAAATTGGATGGGAAGGATGTGAAAGATTTCAATAAATGGTTTAATAATATGTTTGAGAATACGAAAGTGGGGGATGGACGCGTGGATAAGGGGTATGGCGATTGGTTAAAATCTGAGGAAGATACAAACGACGTTAAAGTTTCAAGTACGAGCGAATTTGGAAGATATTTTAACCAAAGAAAGAAAGATGCGAGAGAATTGGTAGTTCATAAGGGTGTTGAGGAAAGGGAATCAAATGTAGGATATAATTTGAACAGGGAAGGTTTAGAAGAATATAGTTCAAGTATATTTAGTAAATTAAGTTATGAAGATTTGAAGAAGGCACATACAGAGACGGTAGTGCCGGTAACAGAGGAGGATTTTTTGATAAAAGAGAAGTATAAGAATGTGGATGCATTAAATAGGGCAAGAGAGAAACAAGATGTGACGGCGATATCATTGGAACAATCGCGGATGTTATTACAAGAGAAGAGGGAGAAGGAGACATATATGACTACGAATACAGCATATAATTTATTAAGACAAGACGATGAGGTTAGGAGAATGAATGATAAATGGTGGATGGGGTTGAAACAATTGGATGATAGGTAAATAATAATTAATTATAAATAATTAATTATGTCTATAATTAATATATGATAAGAAAAACGGAGGATGTAGCAAAATATATAATGATGTTTTTAGTATTAACTGGGGTTGGTTATTTATATGATAAATATAAAAAAAAATACGACGGTGATGACGAATTGAGCAAATATCATTTAGTTAAAAAATTTTTATTGAATGAGGAACCTGGGCTGGGTAATATAAGCGGGAAGCCGACATTATGGATACATTCTGAATATGAATTGAATTCGAAGAGATGGAGAAATTTTGGTTCTCGGAGTAGTATGAACTTGAATAAAAAGTATGTAGAGATGTGTGTGGAGAGTGTGGTGAAATACTGTGGGGACTCATTTAATGTATGTTTAATTGATGACGATTCTTTTAGCAAATTAATACCAGGATGGCAGGTGGATATGAATTTGGTATCGGATCCAATAAAAAAACATATAAGAATTTTAGCATTGATGAAAATACTATATTATTATGGAGGGATGTGTTTGCCGAATAGTACATTAATAATGAAGGACATTAGACCATTATACAATGAGTTATTAAGAGTACGTTGTATGTTTGTGGGGGAGATGGTGAGTAGAAATTCAACATCAACGATGACACGATTTTATACGAGTAATAAGATGATGGGGTGTAAAAAGAAATCGGCTTTGATGGAAGGATTAATAAAAAGAGTGGAATTATTGTTGTCGGATGATAATACGGAACAAATGGATTTTGAGGGCGAAGTAGATAGGATATTATATAAGATGCATGATGAAAATACTATAAGTTTGATAGAAGGGAAAGCTTTTGGAAATAAAACGAAAGATGATAAAGTGGTATTAGTGGATGACTTATTGGGGTGCAGTTATATTAATTTTGATAGAAATATGTTTGGAATATATTTACCAAAACAAGAGATAGAGAAAAGAACAAAATTTCAATGGTTTGGAAGATTAAATAGGCAACAGATATTAAACGCGAATACTATTGTTACTAAATATTTTTTAATTAGCGCAGGGCAATAAAATATTTGATTTCATATGTAGATTTTAGATAAATAATTTTAGAGGTATAAGGGATATGATGATATTTGGTTACCTGTCTTAAAATAGTGATAAAATTTTTATAAGTTTTATCTCTTTCTAAATAGAATTGTTTTGATTTGTAATAATGGGGTTTAATTTTATCATAAAAAGTTTGTAGTTCATTGGGATATTTAAGTTTAATTTTTTTGAATGTGGTTTTGGAAAAGATATAGAAATTATTGGTTTTATCGCAATATTCTTTCAGGAATTCATAAATTATATCTTTGGAGAAATTTGTTTTGAAGATTTGACTCATGGATATATAATATTAACATTTTATTAATTTATTTGTAAATAGTACCAATTCAATTTCATTTTCGTGTATGCTGTGAAATATAGAGATGTATTCGCATATGATTTTGATTATTTTATATTTTATATCTTGTTCAACACAATCGGTTATTTTAATAAAAATGAAATAATTATCCAAAATATCCATAACGGAGTAACCCTTATTATAAATATCAAAAATTTTATCAATAGCTTTAGATATGTTTTTTTCCTTTAACCAGAAATTAGTATAATGTTCGAATTCATAAAAACTGATATTGGTACATATTTCTTTTACTTTTTTGGTGGCGATATTTATATTTAAAAGTTTAAATTTTTCCAAATAGTTAATGATTTGTCTAACAGAATTGTTGCTAATATTTAGTATTAATTCTTGTGCCTTTTTATCAATAATAATATTTTCACTTTTTTTTTTTTT
>Ga0115565_10003235_pt1 | contig 11744 bp, 5 predicted proteins | sample COGITO_mtgs_1105_FD_87199 | JGI IMG/M metagenome (GOLD analysis project Ga0115565, IMG submission 87199) | Pelagic marine microbial communities from North Sea - COGITO_mtgs_110530 | ecosystem: Environmental > Aquatic > Marine > Epipelagic | place: Germany:Helgoland, sampling site Kabeltonne... | reverse complement strand
AATGATGAAAGTTACTACGAAAAGTGGTAGAATTGTAGAAACAACCACAAGTCATTCACATTTAATTCGTGAAAATAATACTGTTGCTCCAATTACAGGTGCTAATATGAAAGTAGGTATGCGTATTCCTGTAGCTAAACACATTGACCATACTTTTGAACAATGCTCTATTGAAATTGGTGAAAAACAATATAAATTAGACTATTTATTTGGATGGTTTGTTGGTGCATATTTAGCAGAAGGAAATATTTATAAAAATACAATATGTATTACAAGTATTCAGGAAGCATTTATTAAAAATACCCAAACATTTGCCAATCTGTTCGGGAAAAAGGCAAACACTTATGATGGTGCGGGTGAATATGGCCCAAGTACGTCAACCAGTTTTACTCACAAAGAACTTGCCCAGTTGTTATTAAAAACGTGTAATACAGGTTCATTTGTAAAAACAGTTCCAGAATTTGCCTTTACAGCTCCAAATGAATTTAAGGCAGGCCTTATCCAAGCATACTTTGACGGAGATGGTAATATTCAGCACGACGATAAACATCATCAAATTCGTGTATGTAGTCGTTCAAAGCAACTCATTAAGGATATGGCATTAATGATAAATTACTTTGACATATTCGGTTCTATCAAAGAAAACGCAGTCAAAGGTTCGCCAATATATAATCTTGCGATTTCCTCCAAATATGCCGAACTATATCAGAAACACATTGGTTCATTAAAACACGGTGATACATTGAATGAATTAGTGAAATATAATAGTCGTGAGAATATCCATAGTTTAAGTGATGACATTGATAGAATTAATGGTCTGGGTGATGTGATAGCGAAATGTGGAAAAGTTTTAAAACTGCCAGGGCAAAGTCGAACTTATGGTAGATGGGTGAACAAAGAATCAATTGGTCGCCGAACACTTGACAAATATATTGATATATTTACATCACACTCTGATTATAGATTGGTCAGCGCTGAATTAGAGATTTTACAGCAAGCCGCAAATTCTGGTGTTATATGGGACGAGGTAAAGTCCATTGAAATATATACGCCAGAGCAGACAGAATATGTATATGATTTCACTGTGCCAGCAAATCAAACATTTATGACAGATTATGGTATTATTGTTCATAATACTCTGAATACTTTCCATTTTGCGGGTGTTGCGTCTAAATCAAATGTTACCCGTGGTGTTCCCCGAATTGAGGAGATTTTAAGTCTTACAGAAAATATTAAAAATCCTTCTTTAACAATTGCACTCCGAGATGAAGATGAATATGATAGACAAAAGGCATCACAAGTAATGTATACAATTGAAAAAACAACTCTTAAAGATTTAACAAAAAGTGTGCAGATATGTTTTGACCCGAATGAGCAAGATAGTATTATTGGGTCAGATAATGAAATTATAAACAAATATAGAATGTTTGAAGATATTATTGATTCTTGTGATGGCAACGAAAATATGAGTGTGAATGAATGTAATAATTCAAAATGGGTAATTCGTATTGAGTTGAAACCGGAACTTATGTTGGAAAAAAATATTACGATGGATGATGTATATTACGCTATCCAAACAGTATATTCCGAGGAAGTTAGTTGTATATTCAGTGATTATAACCACGAAAATCTTATTTTCAGAATCCGAATTAACAAACCAGATAAGAAAAAGGGCGTTGAAACACTTGACCAAACAGATGAAATTTATGTTCTCAAAAATTTCCAGGATACATTAATGAATAATATTGTTCTTAGAGGAATTAAAAATATTAAAAAGGTTATTCTTCGCAAAATTCCTAATCCAAACAAGGATGATAGTTGGGTCTTAGATACAGATGGTTCCAATTTGATGGATATTCTCGCACTTGATTATATTAATTATAAAGATACAGTCACGAATAATATTGTAGAAATGTATAATGTTCTTGGAATTGAAGCTGCTAGACAGAGCATTTATAATGAACTAGCAGATGTTATTGAATTTGATGGTACATATATTAACGCGCATCATATGAACCTGTTGTGTGATAGAATGACTTGCAACACTAAGTTGGTTTCTATATTTAGACACGGTATTAATAATGATGATATTGGACCTATTGCAAAGGCTTCATTTGAAGAAACACCAGAAATGTTCTTAAAAGCAGCGAGACACGGCGAACTTGATATTATGACTGGTATATCTGCGAATGTTATGTGCGGGCAAGAAGCGAATTATGGAACAAATATGTTTAGAGTGCTTGTTGATACAGAGAAACTTTCATACGAAGTTAATAATATTGAGGATGTTGAAAAACTAAGTTACGCCGAAGAATTATATAAAGCTCCGGATGATGATGATGATGCTATGTGCTCTATTAATAAAATAAATATTCAAAATAATTCTATTCATATTAAACAGACCGATATGGGTAAGGAAGATGATGATTATCACATAGACATTTAACTAAATATACCAGACCAACGTAGAATATAGTAAAATTAAAAATTATATTATTTTTAATTTTATTGAAAATAGAATGAACCATATAATTAAATCATATTAAAGTCATTTATATAACATATATTATGCCTACTTTAAGAAATATACAGAAACGAAATAAACGAAATAAAGAAAATATACACAAAACGATGGATTTAAGTTTTAACTTTATTAGACCCGATTTTGAAACAAAATTCAAAAAAAATATTACAAACCTATTCAGTTTATCAATGTATACGTTATTGAATAATAAATATCGCATTAATATTTTAACTTGCGAAATTCCACAAAATTTGGACCATTGTTGTTTTTCGGATATTTATTCTTCATTTAATCTATTATTAATTAAAATTAATAATATTACTGATTTTGATGTGTATAAACTAGCAAATGTTAAATATAATTTTTACAATGATATTATAAATAAAAAACTGTTTCTTTGTAATAAAATGTCAAACGATGCAATATTGAATATTTTTAATGAATGTCAAACTTTATATTTCAAACTAACTCATTTGAAAAAAAAAATAGTCCATAAAATATCAAAGGTGTTCGATTTTGACGAGGATTTGCGTTCGAATAAGTTGAAAGATATAAATAGAGATAACTTAATTGAAATGATTGATAATAAAACAATTTATACATTCCGAATTTCGGATTTGGTTAACATTATTGAAAATTCATTATGTTCGTGTGAATATGAAATGGTTCAAAATCCGTTGCTTCCAAAAAATCCCTTCACAAATAATGTTTTAAATAATTCATTTTTAATAAATTTGTATTTTAAAGTTAAACATTCTAATTTAAAGATGCCTATTCTTTTCCATCATTTTTTTTTATGTTATTTTAATTTATTCATATTTGAAGTTGAGAATGATGTATTAATACGAGAACAAGTTATCATACGATATATAAAAAACTTGACAGAAGATGAATATTATAATAATATTATGAAAATGTTGAGAATTGTAAAGAGAAAATATAAGTTAAATATTGTTGATAATATTGATAAAAAAACACCAAAACATTTTATAGTAAATGCATTAAAAAATTATTATCATTGCTTTCTTAATTCCGAACGAAGTATTAATAATTATAAATCTAGTATTTTTTTAATTAGATTTAAAAAATCAATTTTTGCTTTTCATCGTTATAATAAAATTTTTGGACGATTGATATTTGTAACTGGTGGTAATAGTAAACCAAGTTACATTACACATCACTTAGAATTCAACCAAGTAAATAAATTTTTAAAAGAACAAGAAATGTTAGATTGTTATGAACCCGATATTGTTATGGACAACCGAGATGTCGGTATACCATTACCGAATATTCCTACATTCACTCCACACAACGTTATTAATGAGATTATAAACAATAATCCAACACTTATTAATGATGATAGTGATAATGATAATGATAATGTATCATATTCTTCAACGAATACTTCTGAATATGAAAGTAATTATGGTAATGGTAATGGTAATATCATTTATCCAGACATTAATGATAATGTTGAATATGACGATACCGAAGAAGATTGGGAAGGTGATAGTGATGACAATGGTGATGACAATGGTGTGGATAATTCAACCTAACCATACACCAGTATCTATACTGTCTTCGTACATCTTTATTCTCATTTGTCTTGTTCTTTGAATTCTTTTTCGCTCTTCATAATTTGCGAGTTGTAACCCAATTTCACGTCGGTCACTATTAATTGTATTGCAAGACGCAGTTGCACGTTTTGGATTTTTTATTAGCAGTTTAGTGAGTCCGTTTGTATATTTAATAATTTTCATTCGTATTTAGTATATATTTTTATTATAGATATTAAAAATATATATTTAATTATTATCTATTATCTATTATCTATTATCTATTATCTATTATCTATTAGTAACCTTTCTTGTTCCATTATTATTTCCACTACTTACAATTATGCGTTTTTTCGTTTTTAATTTCTTTAACTGTGCCTTAGCTGCTTCTTTATCCTGTTTTTCCTGTGCCTTAGCTGCTTCTTTATCCTGTTTTTCCTGTGCCTTAGCTGCTTCTTTATCCTGTTTTTTCTGTGCCTTAGCTGCTTCTTTATCCTGTTTTGTTTTTACAACCGTAATAGGGTTATTCACTTCTAAGTCAATCGCCTTTTCGTGTCTACGTTGTTCTAATAATGCTTCTTGACGTTGTATTTTTTCATATAATTCTTTACTACATTGGGGCGGGACGAGTGACATATCACAACGTGTCCCGAATTTACATTTTTTTCCACAAGGCCATTTTTGCCCACGCTCAGCGCCATCACCATCTCCATTCTCATTCTCATTCTCATTCTCATTATCAAAATCAAATTCATCTTTTATTTTATCAAAATCATATCCATCACTGTAATCTAATATATAGTAGTCATTCGGTGGTTGGGTTGTTTCATCCGTTTTATTTTTTTTAATATATTTATTATTATTTATATTGTCAAGTGTCTTTATATTTTTCATACCTTCCCTTGAAATTGTTTCCATAAGTGTTTGTTGGTCATAAATCAACTCATCGTCATTTTGTTGATCTTTACCTTTTGTTAACAACACATATTTATTATCTACTGTTACAAATTTACGTATTACATTCTGACGAATAATTTCATCAATTAACCTAGGTAAATATTTCTCTTCAACTGTTGATTTTGTTGATTTTGTTGATTTTGTTGATTTTGTTGATTCTGTTATTTTATGAATTATTTTATATAATTGTTTGTATTTTTCTTCAAATGTTCGTTCGCTTTCAATAATTCTCAATATCCTTAGTTTATCTAAACGAACGTCTAGACTATTTAAAACCAATTTTAAATTGTATCTTTGATTTTCAAATTCATTTTGTTTTTTTAAAATAGTTTCAATCATTTTAACTCTCTTTGATTTTGTGATATTCACATCTTTTGTTAATCTTTTCAAATCCAAATCTATATCCATAAATGTTTTATCATCCTCTTTATTAATTATTACACTATAATTTTTGCTAGTAGATGTCAACCCATCATCAGTTATTTTTTCAATATCAACCTGAGGAAATACTGGAATAAACAAATCATTATGTGTTTCAATTCCAATCACTTTTTTCCCATTAATTACTCGGTTTTTTGGTAATATATTATATTCCATAGCGGTCTTTCTATATATAAATTCTAATTCCATTTTTGTCATATCATAATTTTTAAAAATAACATCTCCACTTGTTATAAATGATATTGGTATATCTTTCATAATTGCACTTTGGGCAAAAGGAGCAAACAATGGTTTCCCTTTAAATATGCCATCCTTATCATCCGGTTCATTACCAATTTCATTATTATAGAAAATTTTGAAACCAATAATTTTACCATTGTAATATAATATTTGCTCTAATATTTTAAACCCACTGTCTTCTAATATTTCTTTTATATCGTGGGCAGTATTTTTTCGCACAATTGTAGTTTGCGGTAATTCCTTTGTAAATACACCACATATACTCGGGTCATTGTAAATGTGTTCAACCTTTCCCAGAAATAAACGCATACTTTTACTTCCATCAAAGTTATGAATTGGGTTTAAATCTACATCAATCCGGTTCTTTACAAATTTTCTACATCTTTTTTTTACTAGTATTTCATAGTAGTTATTATATTTAATTAAAATAAGGGATTGTTTTTTCCTATCAAATTTATTTTTACTATAATAGTTTGTTGGACATATTATTCTGGAAGATGATTCAACTTCGACATTATCGATTTCAATGATTATTAAATTCAACCCGACGTCAAATAGTTTGGAATTCATCAAAACTAGGTCCCATAAATATGTATGGTCTATTACAATATTATCATCATTTAAATAGTCTTTAAAATTCAAATAGGACGCTACTATATTTAAAAAATAACGTCTGTCCGTTTCATTTTGTTCATTCGCTTTTTTATAAAATTCGGTTTCTAATACATCATCTTCGTATGTTATTTCCTCCCTTTTATCGTGCTGTTTATAAAATATGGTTGGTAGATTTCCATTATGTATTTGAAGAAAAATATCAATGTTCATAATATTATTTAAAAGTTCATCTTTAAACTCGCGAATAGTGGGTATTTTATTATCTTGAAAATACCTCATATAATCACCACCCTTCTTTCTTAACTGTAACAATGTGTATAAATATTTTATCATACTTAAACAAGCCAAAAAACTTTGGTCATTACTCTTTTCTACGCCTAAACAATATTTATTATCATTATTTATTTTAAATAATAGTTTCACATTAAGAGGAATATGACTTAATTTTGATTTGTCTATTGGAAAATTATTATAAGCAAGGGGGTCATTGCACACATTTTTTATACGTTCGGGTATTTTATCACTATCATCACTTATTTGTTTAATATCTTCTCTTTGTACTGAATTTTCATTTCCTGAACTACATTTTGGGTCTACTTGTGTTCTGTCTTTTTCAATACCTGCATCTACCTTCCCCCAATCCTTTCCTTTGTTTATTTTAAAACAACACGGAACGCAATAATTCTTGTTTGATTTTGCGTAAATAAAATCATCGCGTCCTTTTATTATTCTTCCATACTCATTATCGGATGTTTTACACTTTTCACTTTTAATTATACCATCCTTTTCAATAACCTCCGCTTCATTTAATGCAATATTTTCATCTATACACCAATACTTTGGGCATATATAATAGTTTTGATGTTCTGTATCGCTTCCAGTTTTATACGCACGGTCATTATATGACTTAGACCCAGAAATTTTATCAATATTATCTTTCTCATCTTTCGTTATTACTATGGGCTGTCTTTCTTCGGATGCCGTACACATTGTACTCCAACCTTTTGGGTATAATTTATCATTGTTTCTTATAAAATTTGGGTCACGTTCATCTATTCGTTTCTTATAGAAATTTCTATCTACTTTACCACCACCACCAAATGCTTCATTATCTTCATTATTTGTTTCAGAATTATTTTGGCGAATACCAAAACCATCGCCACCATCGCCACCATCGCCACCATCATCATCCACTGCATCGCCATCATCATCATCATCATCATCCACTGCATCATCATCATCATCATCATCATCATCATCATCATCATCATCCACTGCAGCACGTTCGCCTTGTTGTATATTATTACCACTACTAATCAATAATTTATCTAATTTATTCAAATCACCAACATTTTCATTTTCATTACCATTTTCATTACCATTTTCATTACCATTTTCATTCCCATTCCCATTACCATTACCATTACCATTCAACAATGTAATTTTATTATCATCATTATCATCATTTAACACGTCTATTTCCTGTATATTTGATATTTGTTTATCATTACTTGCAAGTACAAGTAACGTTTCAATATAATTAAATATTTCGCCTATTATATTTAACGTATTTATATTGCTAATTGTTATTTTGAAATGTCTAGCCGGTGATTTTTCGCGACGAACCATAACGCGACAGTTATTATTTCTAATATTTGTATTATAACCATTATATAAGTATTCTACAAATCCTAATTCATCCCCATCCGCATATTTTAATATAGGTTTTATATTCTTTTTTAAATTATTTAACTTTTCAAATATTTGCTTTGTGTTTAGTAATTTTATGATTTTGGAAAAATGATTGGTTTTATGTTCTATATTATTATCATAAATATGTGTAAAATATGGTAAAAAATTTATATTTTGATAGTAATAATTGTTTATTTTTTCTACTAATGGATTAAATATATTATCTACTATTTTTTGTATATCTTTACTTTCAAAAGTTGCTTTTGTATAAACCTTACTATCTGATAAATTACTGTTTTGTATAGAAATATAACATTTCCCATCTTCATAAACTTCAATATAAATAGGAATAATATTTTTTTTATAGTTATAATGGTAATAAAAACAAACCGATTTCTTCTTTGTTATTGATTTAATTGCTTTTACAATATCGCTTTTTTTCATAAATGGTTTGTTGGAAACAGAATATAATTTAACCAAACTATTTTTTATATTGCGTTTGCCATCTGAGTATTTAATTAATGGTAATTTCTCACTAACATTTAATACGTGAAATAAAATATCCAGGGAAATAAACATTTTATCAAGTGGGAATATATAAAACCCTAACTCTTCAATTAATATATTGTCTTTTTTCTTTTCCAGAAGATGTGGTTTAGACAAAGCGTCCTTTAATTCACTTGTAATAATATATTTATTTATGTTATCTATTGTTTTTACCGTCATTTGTAATTCATCCAACAATTCTTTTGTTGTAACCTTGCGCTCTTCTACAAGTAATGGAAAATATAATTCTAAAATATCTTTATCGTTACTTGATGTAATGTTTTTTAATACATCAGAAGCTACACAAATAAATATTGATACATCGGTACCTTCATTAAATATACTATCCCCTAATTGTTCGTTGTATTTGTGTTCTGACTTTATTCGTTCATCGGTATATTTATATGGATTTGCATACAATTTTAAACAGTCATCGCTTCGTATTGTTAATGGGGTATTCATAACTTTATTTTTATTTGATTCGTGAAATTCTTTTACCTTGTCATAAAACCATACACCATCATCGTTTTCCAATATTTCATTATCATTATTAAAATTATTGTGAATATATCGCTTTATTTTAGTGAAATCTATATTTTCATGATAATTTCTACCATTATTGTTATTATTATTATTGTTGTTATTATTGTTGTTATTATTGTTATTATTGTTATTATTGTTCAAATTTTCATTTATTACTTCAACTTCAAGTCGCTTTATTAAATGATAATTATAATCATCTAAATTAACATTATCTAAATTAACACCTTGTTGGGTAAATAAATATAATTCATCTATTAAATTAGGTAGTTGAAAAATTCGAATTATTTTGTAACATACCATATAAATAGTGTCGTCCAAATACAATTTGGTATTTGTAAAAGTAATTATCTCGTTTAACTTTATCGTTTTTAAATCTAGTTTTCCTATTTCCAACAATTCTTTATCGTTAAAATATTTTTTATAGTATTTTAAATCGTTAAATTTTTCATCTGACATATTGTTATTTAATTCATCGACCTCATCATTACTTTTATCAAGAACAATTGCAATGTTACTTATCCTTTTATTTGACATTAAAAACAAATTGTTTCGTTCCATACTTATATTTACGTATATTATATGTGATTATAAACATTTCATATAATATGTCGTATTATATGAATTCGTATGTATTCGTATGTATTCGTTTGTATGCAATTCCTTCATTCACAAACTACATATTAAAATATGGGTTATCATCTATTTGCATTCCGCAATAATTTTGCGGAGACTTCTTAAAATCACGCGGATTATAAATATTTGCATCCTTTGCATTTTGTAGTAAAAACTTGAAATTTTCCCAAAACTCTTTTTTATGCCCAATGCTTTCCGTCATAATATGCGCCAATTCATGTATTGCTACAAATGTCAATGTTTCTATATCAATTAATTTTGGTTTTTCCTTTTCCTTTAATAAGCACAATGCTATTTTATCGCCTTTATTTTCACTATATGCGGTTAACGTGCTTGTTGGTAATGTTTCTTGTATTACCGTATTTGAAAATCCTTTTACCAAACGTTTTACTTCTTCTTTATCTGGGTATTTTGTTTTAAGAAAATCAACTAAATTCTTACATCTCGTTTCTACCTTTGCTAAAAGACCTGATGCTTCATCCATTCTTTCACGCTCACGCAAGCAATATTTCTTCCCATTCACATCTGATATTACACATTTCAACTGAAAATATGATGACTCTGAATAAAATTTATAACCAATATATAACACAAAAATAATAATAATATATGTAAATATTGTATCCTTTTGCATATATTATTTCTAAATATTAATTTTTTTCCATAACTTTTATTTAAACCCCTGGTGCTACACCCAACTCTAATGTTACGCGGTTAATATCAGCACTAATGGTAGGTTGATTAAAAGGACCAGTGCTTGCACCCTGTGGGATAGGAGGGTCACTTCTGAGTTGCAAGTTAGCATTGCGAAGGACTTGTGCGGTCATTCCTAAATGATGGCCTGCCTCCAATGTTGTTACTTGGGAAATATCCCCTTGTCCGGAAGGATTAAGACGGGCCCATTCACTGTTTGAATCATTGGGCAATAAGTCGGCAGGATTATTCACCGACCTTTTATCAGTAGCAGGTAGTCCAGCAGAAGAAGTTTGGATACCTTGTACCTTTGCGTAATCAGAATTTGTTCCAACTGGACCAGCAGCGGCAACACCTGCACGTTGGGGTGAAGAAACCACACCCGTCTTTGCAGAACCACTACCTACAGAACCACTACCTACAGAACCACTACCTTCTACAGCACGGTTAGATGTCATTGTATCAGGCATTTCATTTTTAACAAATGAATAACGGCCAATACCAACAACCCCAACTAATAATGCTAAAATTACAACCCAATTATCACTAATTATTTTTTGAACTTGTTTCAACATGAATACCATTTATATACAAATAAGGATAAAATATTTTTATAATAAATGCATTTATTAATTGTATTTATTAATTGTATTTATTAATTGTATTTATTAATTATAATTATCCTTAATATTCACTTATTTCACTTCCTGAATTACTTGTATTTTCAAAATCTTCACTATCACTGCTTTCACTTTCTAAATCATCTAACATGTAAATGTTTCTTATTTTTTTTGCATTTGCTAATAATTTCATACTTTCTGCTTTCGCTTGTTTCGCCCTACGCTTAGCATCTTTGTACCGTTCATAATTACCTCTTACATCTTTGTTTTGGATATTTAACTCCACAGTTTCTAATCCTTCTAATGTCGGAATAACTTCTTCTAAATTAAATATATTTTCGGTTTCTATTTGATTTTTATTTAATTTTGGTTTTATTTCAACATTTGAGTTTTTTTCTTTTCCTTTATTTAATTTATTTTTTATCTCTTCTTGATTATTTATACTTTTTTTATGAGTTTCTAATGTTTCATCCTCCTCCTCCTCCTCGTCATCATCATCATCATCATCCTCATCATCATCCTCCTCCTCATCATAATTGTCATAGTCATAAATATCATCGGATTTAACTTCATCTTTAACTTCATCTTTAACTTCATCTTTAACTTCATCTTTAACTTCATCTTTAACTTCATCTTTAACTTCATCTTTAACTTCATCTTTAACTTCATCTTTAACTTCATCTT
>Ga0115565_10003234_pt1 | contig 11745 bp, 10 predicted proteins | sample COGITO_mtgs_1105_FD_87199 | JGI IMG/M metagenome (GOLD analysis project Ga0115565, IMG submission 87199) | Pelagic marine microbial communities from North Sea - COGITO_mtgs_110530 | ecosystem: Environmental > Aquatic > Marine > Epipelagic | place: Germany:Helgoland, sampling site Kabeltonne... | reverse complement strand
TTGGTAACAGCATTACTATATATATCAAAAAATTCATTTGGCATTACTTTGGGCCTGCCTGAGCTCAGGGTGCAGCAGACGAATTTGGTGGTAGCGGAAAATACTGTTTTTAAGGTAGCAACGTTAATGAACTGAAATTCTCTATTTAGCCTAAATTTACCGTCCACAAGAACAATCCAAGTGGCGCAAGCAAGCTCATCACCTAAATGCGCAGGCAGATGATAGTTAAGCATGTGCTGCTGAATAACCATCGCCCTATCAAGGCGCTGATAGTCTTGCAGTGTTAATCCTATATCGCTTGAATGTTGCCATGCCAACTTCTCCAAACGTGATACGTATGCAACGTTATTCACATGTTGGTAATGGTCTATATCTTCAGAACCGATCGTCCAAATGTTATAAAAGGGATGCGGGCGTTGCCATAAATGCTCAGGAATATGATCTGTTTTTTTCAAGATAGTCGACTTATTGCTGATGTGTTTCATTTATCATGCTCACCAATTTAGCGCTTTGGCTCAATATTTAACGTAAAATGCTAATCTAGATTACTGCTAAATACGTTATAATGAAACATTAATACCTATTTACCTGTACCGATATCGTTTTGAATTTGATTAGACATTCACAAAAAAGCGACGACGCTTGTGCTAGCAAGTTCAATGCGCAACGTTTTCAAGCCTTTGATCTGGTTGAATTGTTTAATCAACAGTTTGGCGCAGATTACAATACTGTTTTGGTGGCAGGGGCTGAAGAGCCTCTATACCAGCCAGCTAGTCAAACATCACCGCAGCACATCATATATTTTCGTTATGACTATTTTGCCAGCGCACTGCATGAAGTAGCACATTGGTGCATCGCGGGAGAACAACGCAGGAAACTAACTGACTATGGATACTGGTACGCGCCTGATGGCCGCGACATGAAACGACAGGCTGCATTTGAATCCGTCGAGGTCAAACCGCAAGCACTGGAAATGGCATTTTCGTTAGCCTGTAACAAGAATTTTCGCGTTAGTATTGACAACTTGTCGTCAGATGCGTCGAATGATGAGGCGTTTGCTAGCGCCGTGCTTTTGCAATTTGAAACTTATAAAAGAATTGGATTTCCGTTTCGAGCCCAATTATTTTTGAATGTGCTGCATGATTTTTATGAGACAAAGGCATGATAAATAGAAAATTTAGACTAGGATTTATTGTTAACCCCTATTCTGGAATTGGCGGAGCATTAGCCTTAAAAGGCAGCGATGGACCAGAGGTAAGGGCTAAAGCCCTTGCTCAGGGAGCCATTTTGCAGTCTGCGAAAAGAGCGTCTACTTGTCTCAAAGAGTTTGAAAATCATAAGGATAATGTAGTGCTTCTTTGTGCGGGTGCAGATATGGGAGAGGATTTAGCACGCAGCCACGGATTTGCTACAGAGGTTGTCTATCGCGCCGAACATCAACAAACTGAAGATACAGATTCTGCTAGCGCAGCTCAAGCAATGTTAGACAACAATGTCGACATGATTTTATTTGCCGGCGGCGACGGCACCGCTCGCAATATTTATGACGTCGTGGGTGCAAAGTGTCCCGTTGTTGGTATTCCTGCAGGCTGCAAAATTCATAGCGGAGTGTATGCAATTACACCGTCAGCTGCTGGCAGAGTTGTAGAACAAGTTCTGAGCGGAGAATTGGTGTCGCTGATGAATGCAGAAGTAAGAGATATTGACGAATCAGCTTTTCGTGACGGTAAAGTCATCGCAAAACACTACGGTGAAATGCAAGTGCCGAATGAATTAAGTTATATTCAAGCCGTAAAAATGGGCGGAAAAGAGTCAGACGAACTAGTGCTAGCAGATATCGCCGCGGAAATAATTGATGATATGCAAGACAACCCTGATTGTATTTATGTAATGGGCTCAGGATCGACGGTTGATTCAATAATGCAAGACTTGGGCTTGGCAAATACGCTTTTGGGAGTTGATGTTATCCAGAATCAAGCGCTCGTTGCCAGTGACGTGACCGCTCAGCAGCTTTTACAACTGACTGAAAATCATGGGGTAAAACTTGTGGTAACACTTATCGGTGGGCAAGGACATGTATTTGGTCGAGGTAATCAACAGCTTTCTGCACAGTGGCTAAGCCAGATCGACAAGCGCAATATTTTGATAGTGGCCACTAAAACAAAACTAAAACATTTAGAGGGACGGCCCTTAATTGCTGACACTGGCGATGTTGAACTTGATAAGCACTTGTCGGGGCCGATCGCTGTCATCACTGGCTATAGAGATCGCGTGCTTTACCAGTTTGCCTAAGCATGAGTTTGCATGTTTTAAATAGCAGTGGCGGATACTACATTTGATTATCATATAAAATATTATCATTGAGTAAAATAGAGGAAGTATAGGTTTGGCAAGTCAAGTTCAAGAAGAGTTTTATCAGCATTTAGAAAAAATGGTGGCGTATTTGGACAGTTTTATTGTGACGGGAAGCGATCAAGAGTTATTTATTGCAAGTTACTTGCATGGACACTTTGACCTTGCAGTTGTGCAAGCAGAGCAAGCCCAAGGCGTATCCATAAAAACAAGATTTGATGTCTTGTTCAGCCAATTATCAAGACAACTTGATTCGGCTTTTAAAAATAATGAGCTTACCGATGCGGATCAAAAGCAAGTGACTGAATTAGTGACTACTTTATCTGAACTAGCGTAAGTATAGACGGCGCGTCAATAAGAAGTTTTGAACTTAAACAGAGTCTGACGTTTTTAAGTGCCAGATAACCAAGGTCTGCTGCAACACTGTCTGAATTTTTAAAAATACAAAACTTGGAACTCTTTTTGCAAAGGTTTAATTAAATAGACCGAGAAAAGAGTGACCTAGTGAAAAATTCAATATCAAATTTATTTTCATTTTTAATGTGTATCCTCAGCATAGCTATCCTGCTTAGTCTTGGGGGGTGTGCATCTGGGACTAATGTTGCTCAGCAAGAAAAAACTTTAAATCCTAAACAAGCGCTTGGAAATGCTGAGTACTACACACATGTGCTAGCAAATGAACTGTTTGCCGCATTATTGCCAGATCGGCAATATCGGTACGCTGTTGCCGGATTTGTGCCGGTCGATACCTTCAAGCAAAATGCTAAGGCACAGTCGCCTTTGATGCATTTAGGACAACAGCTTGAGCAAGGTTTGATGACTGAAGCGGTAAAAAGAGGGTTTGTGGCGCAAGATTTCAAAGCTGCAAACGGCATCATTATAACGGCAACCGATGACCGCGTTTTAACGCGTGATGTTGATCAGTTGACGCAAGTCCAACGAGTCGATTATTTTATTACCGGCACCATTACATCACAAGCGTCAGGTGCAATGGTTAACGCGAGAGTGATCGATGCTCGAAATAAAGATGTGGTAGCAGCGGCGACTCAGTTTTTTCCCGACAACATATTTTGGACAAGTGAGCGCGTAAGCACACGTGCTGGTCGTCTATATCGAAATGAAAGTTTAGTCAGAGAGGTTGAGTTATGAAAAAGTTAGCAATAATACTTGCGATTGTCGCAAGCGCACCGGGCTGCTCCATGTTGCCTGACGTCAGCCTTTTTAGTCAAAACGCCCCGCAAGGCGACCGCATTGTCAATGTGGATAATGCCGCAGAAAATGTATCGAAACCAAATGCATTGGTTGATGAGGGCACTGATAATTTTGGCGCAATCGTCAGGCCTAAAACACATTCTACTGTTAACGGTGCATATAAAAGTCGTCCTTTAGCAAAAAACATAGGCGATTATGTGCGAAATATGGCGCAAGATTTAGTCGCGAATATGGAGTACGTAACAGAGAGAACGCCAGTTGCCGTTACACATTTCTCATTGATTGACAGCAGTTTAAAAGAAACGAACTTGCTAGGACACCAAATGGCTGAGTCTTTTGCGCATGAATTTCATAAGTTTAGAATGCCGGTGGTAGAGTTTAAATCGACTCAATTTATCAGAGTGACAGAGCAAGGCGATTTCGTCCTGTCCAGAGACTTCTTAGACTTAACCAGCAGCACGCCAATACAATACGTATTGACCGGCACCATGACCAAGCACCAAGGTGGCTTTATCGTAAATGCGCGCATGTTAGGAATGGAATCTAGTGTAATTGTTGCCAGCGCACAAATGTTTATTCCATATTACGTAGTAGACGCCTTGATTCCAAGCGAATCAAGCAGACAGTCTGAAGTCGTTGATGGCGTTAGATTGATCAGAGGAGAGTAATATGAACCGCATGGCTAAGGTGTTATTGATTGCTGCCGTCACCAGTCAACTTGGCGGCTGCGCAGCTGGCAAATTGTTGATGGCTGGTTACACACCGCCACAAACTATTGCTGATTTGTTACGAGAGCAAGGTAAATTAGGCACAGGGCAGGGCGAGTTGAGCGCAGAGCGAGGCATGTTAAATGGGACTCGCTCAACGCGCGGAGGCGGAATATCGCTCGACGATTATAAAGGTCAAGTCAGTAATAATGGTCACAACGGCACCGAAAGTGCGATGACCGCGCCACCCGGTGGTCAATATCTTCAACCATGGGCTAATTCTGACACGGGTTTTAGACCTACATTTTCGCATAAATCACTGCAAGATTATGCCTCTCAATTATCAATGCAACTGATACAAAACAGTGTTGGTTTGCGGCAGCAGGATTTAATTGGGGTGGCGTCATTTGTGATGCTCGACAAATCACTCAAAAACACGAATGTGCTTGGTAACCAATTATCAGAATATTTCATTTCTGAAATCCAGCAATTCGGTATGTCTGTCGTCGATTTTAAAGTGCGAAATACTGTCCACATATCTCAAAGCGGCGACTTTGTGTTTTCAAGAGACGCCTTAGATCTGGCTAATGATATGCACATGGACCACGTGCTTTCGGGTACGTTAATTGAAAAAGCAACAGGCGTGCAAATTAACGCGCGTATTATTGCACTTAATAATAAACGAGTAGTCGCTAGCGCTAGTTTGTTAGTGCCACATTTCGTTGCTGACGGCCTCTCTAGAGCTTACGTCTCTGAGGGCGAGTAGACGACGGTTTAACCGCTTCAAAGCTCTCTGCGAATGAGGGCTCTGAGCAAAAATCTGTTTGGGTTAAGTGCATTTAAAAGCGGGTTTTGCAAAGGCAACGGTTCTTTGCAAATCTGAGAAACCAACAGTTCTGCCATTAATGGCGCTGTCGTTAATCCTCTCGATCCCAAGCCTGTTAGCATAAATACCCTTTGAGTATGCTCGGATATCGGATAGCTCGCAGTTGGTTTTGCCTTGTACAAATCAGCAAACCTTGCTTTTTGATTTTCAATATCAGGCACCCCGCCCACTGTTGGTAGGTGGTCTGGTGTGCTACAGCGAATAGCGGCTCGACCTCTTTGCTCAAAATCTTGCTTTTTAGCTTTACGTTTGCTGTGTGGGACTGTGTCCTGCGCCACCGCTTCTAAATGTGCTGTCGTTACTTCATCCAGCCATTCTTGTTCAGGTACTGCGTTTGTGTGCATGCTTACATTTAGTTTTGCCTCTGAGGCTCGATAGTCGGTTTGCATGTCTTCCTTTACATAAGTAGAGCCTAAAGCATGGTGTTGGTTTAGCGACGGTGTCATATAGCCTTTGTGACACAATACTGTACTCAAATGTTGGCTTGAAGTTTGTTCATGCACACGTTCAACTTGCCCGCGCGTATGTCGAAAAGGAATAGGCTGCTTAACCAACGTGTGCGACGCGGCGCCGCAGGCGAGTATGCAGGCTTGATAACGATAATTGAGCACTTGGTCAGCGCTATCGCCAGATGCGTCAAGGGTACTTGAATCTGACACAACATTTTGAGCAACCTCGACGTTACAGTAATTTTCAGTGCAATCATAAGTCACGACGGGGCTGTTTAATCGTAGCGTAAAATCATCTGTGTGCTCGGTTTCACAATAGCGGATACAAGCTTGCACCAAGGCAGGAGGGGAGATCCAGCCACCGTTAGGGATAAACAAGCCAGGATGTCCAATACTAACCTTAGCTATCTTACTTGCTTGTTCTGCGCTCACAAACTCAATAAATTCTTTAGGCCAAAGGTGGTTTTGCTGCATTTTTTGGTGGCGGTTTTGTAAATTATTGTTGAAACCTAATTGCAACACGCCACACCAATCATGTGCAAATTCAAAACCCTGCAATGACAATTGGCGATAAAAACGTGCAGCATACAAAAAACTATGAACATGCACCTGAGTATTTATACCTGCTTCAGCATTTAACTGAGGATAAAAGCCGCCTTGATCGTTTCCTGAAGCGCCTGCTGCAAGCGCTGCATCCGCACATAACAAATCGACCTTAAACCCTCTTTGTAAGAGCTTTATTGCTAATATCGCTGAGGCAATACCGCCGCCGACAATGGCGATTCTGTTTTCATAATCCATGTCAGAAGGATTAGCACTCATATTAGGCTGCTCAACACTCGCTGCTGCCCGCGTACTGTTAGCCTTTGCGGTGTCAAGCAACGGAGCTCTGTAAAAGGCAGGATGCTGATGTTCAAAGGTCTCGAGGTGCCGATGCTCATTAAAACGCTGTTGAGGCGCGAAGGTACCCACCAGCATGTCACGTTTTCGACCAAAGCCTTTGATCTTTTTTACATCGAAGCCAACGTCTTGCAAGCCTCGCTTGACTGCGCCTGCAGCGGTAAATGTAGCAAAACTCGCGGCATCTTTACTGAGTCTGGCAATCTGCGAAAACAACGCACAGGTCCACATTTGATCATTCTTACTGGGGGCAAAGCCGTCTAAAAACCACACGTCTACCAAGCCATCGCAGTAGCTGTGGGTATTTAAAAATGCTTGGTGAGCGTCGTCAAAGTGGAGATCTAAAATAACACAATGATCACAAAACGTAAGTCTATGTTGACCGCTAATATTGATAGGATACTGATGTGTTAATTGCGCTGAAAATTGGCTGAGGCTTGGCCACGCTTTTAGCGCGCTGAGCAAGTCACAGCGACGCATAGGAAACTTTTCGGTGGAAATAAAAAACAGTCTTTTTAATGGGTGCGTAGGATTTTCAGATCTAAAGATGTTAAATAAACTCAAGGTCAACAAAAAATTTAACCCAGTACCAAAACCAGTTTCCGCGATGGTAAAACTTTCATGGCTGCACGAACGCCATTTAACAAGGAGATTGTTGCCTTGAATAAACACGTATTGAGTTTCGGCAAGTCCATCGTTGTTCGAAAAATACACATCATCAAATACATCTGAGCTTGGGGTGCCTAACGGATTGAATGAAACTTTTGCCTGTTGTATTTTCAAATTTTTTCTCGTGGATGCGCTGATTAAGTGCTTCAAAGATTGTTATAAATTAATTATGCATGTTGACAGCATATAAAATTGATGCCGACATCGCGTATTGATTATGTCATTATATTGCTATGGTGTTAAGAACAGACCACTAGACGCTTAAAAATAGGTAGAATAAACCGCTGCGCGGATTAAACGGCGGTTGTGGCTTAATATCTTTGACACAAAGCACAGGTAAAACTAGCACCCATAATACACAATAAATTATCAAAACTATAAAGTGGATTGAATATGAGAAGAGCGGTTATCACAGGATTAGGCATTGTTTCTAGTATAGGAAATAATAAGGAAGAAGTTACTGAGTCACTCAAAGCGGGTCGTTCCGGTATTACTTTCTCTCAGCAATTTGCCGACATGGGCCTACGCAGTCAGGTTTGGGGTGATCTTAAGTTAACATTGGCAGACCATATTGATCGCAAGGCTTTGCGCTTTATGGGAGACGCTGCGAGTTACGCATTTATTGCTATGCAGCAAGCGATTGACGATGCGGGCTTAAATGAATCTCAATACTCTAATGAACGAGTTGGTATTATTGCTGGCTCTGGCGGCGCATCTTCTGAAAACCAAGTAATTTCTGCAGATACCTTGCGTGAAAAAAGCGTAAAACGCATTGGTCCGTATATGGTGACGCGCTGTATGGGGAGCACTGTTTCGGCCTGTTTAGCAACGCCTTTTAAAATAAAGGGCGTCAATTATTCGATTTCTTCTGCATGCGCCACGAGTGCTCATTGTATTGGTAATGCGCTAGAAATGATTCAACTTGGTAAGCAGGATATGGTATTTGCTGGCGGAGGCGAAGAGCTTCATTGGGCGCTATCAAGTCAGTTTGATGCGATGGGAGCCTTATCCACTAAATACAACGATCAACCCGAAAAGGCGTCAAGAACATATGATGCTGATAGAGACGGTTTTGTCAGTTCTGGTGGTGGCGGTATGGTGGTTGTTGAAGAACTAGAGCACGCCTTGGCGCGAGGCGCAAAAATATATTGTGAAATAGTCGGTTATGGCGCGACCTCTGATGGTTATGACATGGTTGCGCCTTCGGGTGAGGGAGCTATTCGGTGCATGAAGCAAGCGCTGGAAGGTGTTGATCAAAAAGTCGATTATTTGAATACTCATGGTACCTCCACACCGGTGGGTGACGTCAAAGAATTAGAGGCAATCCAAGCATTGTTTGGTAATAACAGTCCCGCAATGAGTGCCACAAAGTCTCTCACTGGGCATGCGCTCGGCGCTGCAGGGGTTAACGAAGCTATTTATAGTATTCTTATGATGGAAAATAACTTTATTGCACCGTCGATCAATATTGAGACCTTAGATGAAGCTGCTAAGGGATTAGATATTGTGACCGAAACGCGCGAAGCCAAACTTGACTTAATTATGTCAAACAGCTTTGGCTTTGGTGGCACGAATGCGACATTAGCATTCAAAAAGTATCGTTAGTTTTAGTTGAGTGAAGATGCAAAATTTGAAAGCAGAAATCAGTCAACAAGAATGGCAAACTCGCGTTAATTTGGCGGCTTGTTACCGCATGGTGGCTCATTACGGCTGGGATGACTTAGTGTTTACGCATATCTCAGCACGAGTGCCTGGCCCAGAGCATCACTTCTTGATAAACCCTTATGGGATGTTATTTGAGGAAGTCACCGCGTCTAGCCTTGTAAAAGTTGATTTGCAAGGTCATAAAGTGACGGATAGTGTTTATGACATAAACCCTGCTGGCTTTGTTATACACAGCGCGGTTCATGAAGCAAGAGAAGACGCGCAGTGCGTCATGCATTTGCATACAGCTGAAGGGGTTGCAGTTTCGGCATTAAAGGATGGCCTAAAAGCATTCAGCCAACAAAGCCTATTTCCACTCAGCGCATTGTCGTATCATGATTATGAGGGGGTCGCGTTAAATACCGATGAAAAAAAGCGACTCGTCGCAGACTTAGGTTCGACAAATTTTATGATATTGCGTAATCACGGTTTGTTAACCTGTGCAAACACGATAGCAGACACTTTTTTGTTAATGTTCATTTTACAGCGTGCTTGCCAAATTCAGATTATGGCGCAGTCTACGGGTCAGCCTTTGATACAAATTGACGACAAGATACTACAAGGCATTCAGTCGCAGGCTGACGAAGTGACTCGATCGGCAGGCGGTGCGTTAGCATGGCCTGCCATTTTACGAAAGTTAGACCGTATGTGTCCTGACTACAAAGAGTAGTGTTGTATCAATAGCGGTTCATTTTACTATTTGTTATCATTTGCGCTTGGTTTCGCAAGTTAAATACTGTGTTTTGAATATTTTATACGATGAAGCAATGCCCTATGCGAAAGATTTTTTTTCACATTTGGGAGATGCTAGACCTTTTAAAGCAGGTGAGTTAGAGCACAACGCTTTGGCGCAAGCAGATGCTCTGCTGGTTAGGTCTACAACGTCTGTTGGTAAAGACATCATTGCGATGGCTGGAAACCTTAAGTTTGTTGGTACAGCAACCGCTGGATTTGACCATTTAGATATTATCCAACTCAAACAAAATAATATTGAAGTGTCGGTTGCGGCTGGATGCAATGCGATTGCAGTTGCTCAGTACGTGTTTTCGGCCCTGCTGCAACTAAGTCAAGAAGATAACTTTACCTTAGACGATAGAACGGTTGCCATTGTCGGCGCTGGCAATACAGGCACGGCATTGTCACGCTTGCTAGACGCTTGTCACATTGCGTACATCCTATACGACCCTCCTGCACAAGAAAACGGCGATGCGCGTGTGTTTGGTTCTTTTGAAGATGTGCTGCAAGCAGACATTATTTCTTTACATACACCACTAACAAAAAACGTCAAATATCCAACTTTACATATGTTCAGTAGAGAACAGCTTATTGGTTTGCGCTCAGACCAGTACTTAGTCAATGCTTGCAGAGGAGAAGTCATCAATAATGATGAGCTGCTGGCACTTTTTCAAGAAGGAAAATCGCTCAATATTGTGCTCGACGTGTGGGAAAACGAACCTAACATCACCACTGATTTGATACCCTTTCTTAGGTTCGCCACGGCACATATTGCAGGACATACTTTAGAAGGAAAAGCCAAAGGCACTGCGATGTTATACGACGCACTTTGCAACTGGATAAAAACCCCGCCAAGCGTGTTTTTAGAGAATCTACTGCCAACCTATGAGTCGCAACAGCCATTCGCCTTTGGTGTCGAAAACGATACGCTTGATTTTGTGTATAAATGTTGCTTGCAAATGTATGATATTGCAAAGGATGATAGAGTTTTTCGATCTAGCATGGCACAATCGAACGCATTCAAAGATATTCGACGTAACTACCCTGAAAGACGCGAATATTCAGCTTTAAAAATTACAAATTCGAAACAGATTGAAAATAATAAAAGTGCAGAGATTCTACGAAAACTAGGGTTTACTTTCACTGACTAACGACAGACCCATGAGCGCTCGCATTAGCGGGCCGTATTTTATTCTATAATGGAGATTAAACAACATGACACAGGCTTTTGACGTTGCTGTTTTGGGAGCAACTGGCTTAGTTGGTCAAACTATGATGGATTTACTTGCGGAGCGAAAATTTCCAATACGCACACTTTATCCGCTTGCTAGTGAGCGTTCTGCCGGGGGGGAAATCGACTTTAAAGGCGAAAAAATTGAAGTGCTTAATGCGGATACTTTCGATTGGTCACTAGTTCAATTTGGCTTTTTTTCAGCGGGCGGCAGCGTGTCAGAAAAATTTGCTCCCTTGGCGGCTCAGGCAGGCTGTATTGTTATTGATAATACATCACATTTTCGTTACGAAGCAGATATACCGTTAGTAGTTCCTGAGGTAAATTCGCATGCTTTAGCCGATTTTAGAAATCGTAACATTATCGCCAACCCAAATTGTTCAACTATCCAAATGTTAGTGGCGTTAAAGCCTATACATGATGCCGTAGGTATAGCACGAATCAATGTGTGTACGTATCAATCTGTTTCCGGAGCCGGCAAGAGTGCGATGGAAGCCTTAGCTAAACAGACCGCTGAATTGCTAAACGGTAAAACAGTTACCAGTGATGAATTTTCAAGACAGATTGCGTTTAACGTTATTCCACAGATAGATGTGTTTATGGACAATGATTACACCAAAGAAGAAATGAAAATGGTGTGGGAAACAAAAAAAATAATGGGCGACGATAGTATATTGGTAAATGCGACGGCGGTTCGTGTGCCGGTGTTCTACGGACACGGAGAAGCCATTCATATTGAAACAGTTCAGCAGATAGATGCTGAAGATGTCAAAGCGCTTCTACGTGATGCACCGGGCGTGAAATTGTATGAGTCAGCAGCAGATTTTCCAACACAGGTGTCATCTGCAAGCGGCAATGACCATGTGCATGTAGGTCGCGTCAGGAATGATATTTCTCATT
>Ga0115565_10003226_pt1 | contig 11756 bp, 10 predicted proteins | sample COGITO_mtgs_1105_FD_87199 | JGI IMG/M metagenome (GOLD analysis project Ga0115565, IMG submission 87199) | Pelagic marine microbial communities from North Sea - COGITO_mtgs_110530 | ecosystem: Environmental > Aquatic > Marine > Epipelagic | place: Germany:Helgoland, sampling site Kabeltonne... | reverse complement strand
TCCTTGATGCTGGTAGGAAACAACAATAGGGGTTCCTGTAGTTTTTGGAATTAAAATAATTCCAGAGGCAAAAATATCAACTTGATCAATGGTTTTAGTCTTATATATTATTTTTGTTGCTTCTACGTTGTGAAAGGTATAGTTTTGCATCCTTGATGATGAACCATTTGCAATTGCTCCTAAAATCCGTCCTGTAAATAGATAATGATGATAGCTATTGACTAGATGTTGGGCATCTGTTTTTTTATTAGCTCCTATTTCTTCGAGGGAACAGGATAGTATAATTAAAAAAAATATTAAAATAGGATAAGTGAAACGGATATTCATTTGGGGATGATTCATTGTAAATATATCTTGTTTAAAAGACATATTTTAAAACGAGTATCCTTAAATGGCTGAAGAATTAATAAGTGGATGTTTTAAATAAACAAGAAACCACTTTAATAGCGTGAGAGGAAAATCATGGTCTAAAAAATGATAGTGTGATTTAATGATAAAAACACTTTCTAAAATATTATTCCTCTAGTAAGCTGTAAATTTCCTCGGCAGGAGTATTGGCAGGAAAACATAATGCATTATCATATTTTTTAAACCAAGTAATCTGTCTTTTGGCATAGCGACGACTGTTCTTTTTTATTTCAGAGACAGCAGTTTCTAAATCAGATTTCTCTTCAAAATAGGGGAAGAGTTCTTTATAGCCAACTGTTTTAAGAGGGGAGAGTTCCTTGTAAGATAAAAGCTTGTGGGCTTCTTCTTCAAGTCCAGCGGCAATCATTTGATCCACGCGCAAATTAATTTTATCGTACAATATTTTTCTTGGACAATGTAAAATAAGCATTTTGGAAACAAAATTTCTTGGCGCTCGTGGCATGCCTAGGAATGATGAGAAAGGCTTGTCTGATGCAATGCAAACTTCAAGTGCTCTAATAAGTCTTACTGGATTATTTATATCCACACGGGTGTAATATTTTGGATCTTTTTCGAGTAATAATTCTTGAAGTCCTTTAAGACCGTGTGTTTTGTAAAATACGTTGATTTGATTTCTTGTTTCATCAGGGACTTCTGGAAATTTGTCCATTCCAAACATAACCGCATCTGCATACATTCCAGATCCACCTACCATGATTACAGTATCTTTCTTTTTAAATAGGAGATCTAATTTTTTTATTGCTTCCTTTTCAAAATCACCAACCGTATAAACTTCATGAATTGATTTATGCTGAATAAAGTGATGCTTAACCTCTTTTAATTCATCAGGTGCGGGAACTGCTGTTCCAATATTCATTTCTTTATAGAACTGTCTTGAATCACAGGAGATTATTTCCGTATCAAAGAGTTTGGCGATTTTCAAACTCAATTGTGTTTTCCCAACTCCAGTTGGTCCGGCGATATAGATTAAATTTTTAGTTGACATGATTTATTTTTTTTCCACATTGATGGCAATGAATTGCATTTTCTTTATGGTCAGTGGTTAAACAATGAGGACACTCCTGGGTATTTGTGTCTATTTTATTTGATTTAGTCATTTCTGCGGTAACAATTCCTGTAGGAACAGCAATAATACCATACCCCATAATCATTATAAATGAAGCTATAAGTTGTCCTAATGGTGTGATGGGAGCGATATCCCCATAGCCAACAGTTGTTAAAGTTACTATACACCAATAGATACTTCTTGGGATACTGGTGAATCCACTTTCGTTACTTTCAATTAAATACATAACGGTTCCAAAAATGATACACAATATCAAAACACTAAATACAAAAACAAGAATTTTAGTCCTACTTGACTTAAGTGCTTTGAGCAGCATGTTTGATTCCCCTATATAATGACTTAACTTCAAAATCCTAAAGACTCTAAGTAATCGTAAAGCTTTTAGGGCAACTAAACTATGAGTGCCTATGAAAATTAGTGAAATGTATTTAGGTATAGTGGATAGTAGATCAATGATTCCGTAAAAACTAAAGACATATTTTAACGGGTGAGTAACACTTAATATACGTGCAATGTATTCTAAGGTAAAAAGGACAGTAATGATCCATTCTGCTATATTGAGGTATTCATGGTACACTTGGTCTATAGAAGCGATACTTTCCAGAGAAACTAATAAAACACTAAAAAGAATGATAAATAAAAGTAGGATATCAAACAGTTTTCCCGCAAAGGTATCTGCCTCATATATAATTTCATGTAACTTATGCTACCACTTTCTCATGATATGTTTACTGCAGATATGGGGTTCATTGTAAATTTTAGTTTGTAGTAATGAATGACAAAGGTATTAACTTCTTGTATTTTTTTCGCCTTAAAAAGCTACGAATTAATTTTTGTGCATCTGGATTGTTTTCCATAGGGATTAAACGTGCTTCTATTTGGTTTTGACTTTTGATTTGGTGATTCAATTCATGGTATCCATATCCTCTAAAAATAGAATTTTCAATGTATACAAAAGAAGATTCACCTTCTTTTTTCCCTCTTTCAATAATTAAAAAATGCTCATGTGGATAGGATAAATCTTCCAATAGCAATTGAATTTTCTCTTGGTATGATTCAGGAGTCTCAGCTCCTATACAGGCGCCGTCGCATTTTTGTATACCATGATTAAAACAAGCGGTGTCAGATTTTGATAAGCTTGTTTTATGTGTGCATATTCCAAAATCATCTGCCCAACGGAAAAGTACTGTTTTTGCTGCCTTTTGATTTTTAAAAACACTAATGTATTGTTCTTCTAGTTTTACCTGTTCTAGAATTAATTTAGGATAGGTTTCAGTGTTATCAATCCGAATGCCCATTGGAAATATTCTAAATCGCATTGCACGATTGAATTTAGGCGCAATATTTTTAATTTCATTTTGCTCTTTTAAAAGCGTTACTAATTCTCCACCTGTTAGTGAAAAGGTAATGTGCGAAAGTTCTGCTTGAATTGCAATTGATTTACGTTGTGTTCCCGTAAGATGACTTAAAACCCGTTTTTTTATATTATTACTTTTTCCAATATAGATGATTTCATTTTCAGAATTATGTAGATAGTAGACTCCCATTTCTGAGGGAAGCTTGTCTATAAGATTCAAATATTTTGAAGGAACTTTATTTGGATTTTTAGTATTTATATGCTCTTTCAAGATTGTCTTTTGTACATCTTTTTCTAATAGTAATTCAAATAATTTTAAAGTTACTTTCGCATCTCCATGAGCTCTATGTTGATCGGAAAAGGGAATGCCCAGACTGCGAACTAACTTTCCAAGGCTATAGGCGGGTTCGTCAGGGAGTAGTTTTTGAGATAATTCTACTGTACAGATTGATTTTCTCTCAAAAGGAAACCCTAGCCTACGAAATTCTGTTTGTAAAATGCGATAGTCAAAGGATGCATTATGAGCGACTAAGATGCAGTCTTCGGTAAGTTCTACAATACGTTTTGCAACCTCGTAAAACTTTGGAGCGCTCCGCAACATTTTTGAATTAATTCCGGTTAGTTTTTCAACAAAAGGCTGTATTTCTTTTTGGGGGTTAATAAGACTGCTAAATTGATCTACTACTTTTTGTCCATTGTATTTATAGATGGCAATTTCTGTAATTCCTTCTTCATCGTATTTTCCACCGGTAGTCTCAATGTCAAGTATGGCGTACATGTTCAATAATTGCGTTCTCCAAATATTTTACTTCCCACACGAATCATCGTTGCACCCTCTTCAATAGCAATTTCATAATCTCCACTCATACCCATAGAAAGAATTGTGTTTTTAGGATACACTTTGATAGTTTCTTTATAAAGAGAAGCTAAGTGCTTGAATTCTTTCCGAACTTGATTTAGATTCGCTGTGAAACTAGCCATTCCCATCAGGCCTCTAATAGTAACATTGGGAAGGTCTTCTGCTGCAAGTAGAAGAAGGGGGAGTTCTTCGGGAGGAAGCCCGAACTTGGTTTCTTCTTCAGCAATACGGATTTGAATTAAACATCCAATAGTACGGTTATTTTTAAGCGCTTGTTTTTGGATTTCCTTTAGTAATTTAAGACTGTCAACAGCATGGATAAGGTGAACAAAAGGAGCCATGTATTTAACTTTATTGGTTTGTACATGACCTATCATGTGCCAATCAATGTCTTTGGGGAGCTTCTCCCATTTTTCAGCCATTTCTTGAATTTTATTTTCGCCAAAGGCACGTTGACCTGCTTGATACGCCTCTAATAAATCAGATTGAGGTTTTGTTTTAGAAACCGCAATTAAGCTGACCGACTCAGAGAGTGTACTTTTAAATTCAATTATATTTTCTGAAATGCTCATAAAAAAAGCAAATATACGCTTTCAATACCATTCAAAAGAAGGTTTATTTAAATATCAAATACAGAAGAAATTAGTAAACCTGTAAGCATTTTAGGAAGAATAAAGGTAGACTTTGCTGGTAGTGTTTTCTGTTTTTTCGCAAAATCGAATAAATATGATTTTGATAGCGGCTTCATGTGAAAAACAAGTTGATTGTTACTTTGTGATTCCAATGAAGACTCATTTAAATCTGGGGCATAATTAAGCTTTGGGAGGGGAGTAGGTAAGGGGTCAAGCAATTTGCTAATGATGAAGTTTGGGATGTTTTCTGAATTTATTGTTTCTTTTGAAAATCCAAACCATTGCTGTTTAACCTGAATAAGTAAAGGATAATTACTTTTTAAATTTTCATTATTTTTCAAAGTACCCCCCCCTCTTTTAACAATCATTTGCTCTAAAGCTAGATAAAATCTCTGGCTTAGTACTTCATTCGTGAACCAGACAAATGAATTTAATTTTATTTGACTTTCGTGAACTAGAAAACTAAAAACAGAAAGTGGTTTTCCCACTACTTTAGATAAATCCACCATACATTGAATACGATGATGCCCATCTGCCAAATGAAAATGTGTCTGTGAATTTGCCCAATTCTCTAAAATGGTACTTTGATTCGAGTCTAAGGGCCAGAGTTGATGGCGGGTTCCGTCAAAATCAAAATCCAAAACGCAGTCATTCTTTTCTAAAATGTAAGGTTTTAATTCATTAGGAGTAGGTAATTCATGTATCATCATAACAGGCTCTGCTTGTATCTGCACTGCTTTGACATAGGTAGCCATATGATCTACTCTATTTTTAAATGTTTTTTCATGTTTAGTGATCTTGTTGGATTCTATATCAGAGGTATCAGCACCCCCTAAAAAACCTACGGTTTGGAAATTTGAGTTGCTAATTTTGTAATAAAAGAAGGAAGGTTTTTTTGTTTCAGTATACTTCCTTTCTTTTAAAAAATTCAACCACATTTCCCGAACCTGATTTACATCTCGCGGTTTTTTTTTCTGTGGATGAATAACATTAATGAAATTATCTTCTGTTTTTTTTAATTCAAGAACTTCTTTAAAACTGTACTTGTCTAAAGAGTGAATTACTTGTCTACTTGGCGCTTTGGGTAAAGAAAAGCTGAGGGGAGTGAATTTGGGCATTAAAAAATTTGTTTAACCAATACATGCTATAATTTGATGGGCAACTGCTAATGCTTTTGCACCATCTTTCAGAGACACTAGTGGTGTATTATTATTATTATGGATACAATCTGCAAAGTGTTCTAATTCTTCCTGAATAGCATTGGAATCGTGTATTTCAGGGTTTTCAAAATATATTTGTTTTTTTTCACCTTCTGCATTCGTTAATAATAACGCTAAGTCATCGGTAATTTCAGGAGCGTCTTTTATTTTAACCACCTCCACTTTTTTTGTTAGAAAATCGACTGCGATATAGGCATTCTTCTGAAAAAAGCGAGTTTTACGCATTTTCTTTAGCGATATTCGACTGGCTGTTAAATTTGCTACACAGCCATTTTCAAACTCAATTCGAGCATTACTAATATCAGGTGTTTCGCTAATTACAGCTACTCCAGAGGCATCTATTTTTTTTATAGGTGAGTTTACAACACTTAGAATAATATCAATATCATGAATCATTAAATCCAAAACAACGGATACGTCCGTGCCCCTTGGGTTGAATTCTGCTAAACGATGCGCCTCTATAAATAATGGGGCTGTGATAGAATTTATAATCGACTGAAATGCAGGATTGAAACGTTCTACGTGTCCCACTTGTCCGATAACACCTTTGGATTCTGCCAAAGCTACAAGGGCAGTAGCTTCAGCATCTGTTTTGGCTAAAGGCTTTTCTATAAAAACATGCTTTTTTGCATTTATAGCCAATGAAGCCATTTCAAAATGAGAAAGGGTAGGAGTTACAATATCAACAACATCACAAGCTTCAATTAGAGCTTCTGGACTTTCAAAAGGGTGATAACCATAACTTGAATTTATTGAGGCGGCGGTTTTTGGATCTGGATCATAAAAACCAACCAAATCATAGCGTGTAGATGCTGCAGCAATATGCAAGTGAATTTTTCCTAAATGTCCAGCTCCGAGGACTCCTATTTTTAGCATTTTTTTTGATTGAATGGAACCAAAAATACAATCTAATTGTGAAATTTTAAGAAAACAGCGTTATTTTTGTTTCCAATGAAAGAATCAACGAAGCATCAAGGATTACGAAGGCATCTAATTGAAACACTGAAGGCAAAAGGTATACAGTCAGAGGCGGTTCTGAGTGTCATGTTAGATGTTCCAAGGCATTTTTTTATGGACCCGAGTTTGGTGGGTTACGCTTATGAGGACAATGCATACCCTATTTCAGCTGATCAAACAATTTCTCAGCCTTATACAGTTGCTTTTCAATCGGAGTTATTAGACGTTTCAAGTGCAAATAAAGTGTTGGAGATAGGAACAGGCTCTGGATATCAGACTGCTGTTTTATTAGGGCTTTCACCACAAGTATATACGATTGAGCGACAGCAAGTACTATTCAAGCAAACCCAACGTCTTTTTCTTCAATTGGGATACCGTCCCAAAAAACATATTTTTGGGGATGGTTACAAAGGACTACCTGATGCAGCACCATTTGATCGGATTATTGTTACAGCAGGTGCGCCAGAAGTCCCAAAACCATTACTTAATCAACTCGCTATTGGAGGAAAGTTAGTCATACCAATAGGTGAAAAAGAACAAATCATGACTCGCTTTATTCGCACTTCCAAGAGTTCCTTTGACAAAGAAGAATTTGGTCTTTTTCGATTTGTACCCTTACTAGAAAATAAAAATTAATTTCTTATTTTTTTTTGATTAAGCTATTAAGAAAAAATATAATTTCGCTTAAAATTCAGGTAATGTTATTTGATAATACCCAAAGAGCGTATCATTTAAAAACAGATAGGGAGCTATATAAAGCCTACTATTTATTTCGTCTTATTTCCAACTCTACCCTTGTCACAGTGGGTAGCTGGTTTGCGCAACTTTCTTTAAAGTTAAGACTGCCCGTAGCACCTCTTTTTAAAGCAACTGTTTTTTCTCAATTTTGCGCCGGTCTTAATAAAGAAGAATCCTTGGAATTAGTTAATAAACTAGAGTCTTATAAAATTAATTCCTATTTGCATTTTGCTGCTGAAGAATCGAAAACTGAGGAAGGGATGGATATAAGTTTAGCGAACACCCTGGAAACTCTCTCATTTTCAAAAGAGTCAAGTTCTCTACCATTTACCGTTTTTAAAGCCACTGCTCTGGGTCCCATGTCACTTTTTAAAAAAAAAGTTGATAAAATAGATTTTACAAATTCGGAAGAAGAAACCTGGAAGCGGGTGTTGAATAGAATTGATACCTGCTGTGAGAATGCAAAAAAAATGGGAGTTAATTTGCTTATTGATGCAGAAGAATCGTGGTTTCAAGATGCAATAGATGAAATTGCAGAATCCTTAATGGAAAAGTACAATAAGGAAACCCCTTTTGTTTATACAACCCTTCAGATGTATCGTAAAGATCGTTTGGAGTATCTGAAAAATTTACATGAAAATGCAACAAAAAAAGGGTTTAAAATAGGGGTTAAATTGGTAAGAGGAGCTTACATTGAAAAAGAAAACTCCAGAGCATTACAGTTGGGTATTAGCTCACCCATCTGCGAATCAAAGCTAATGACAGATTTAAACTTTAATGCTGGACTAGACTTTATTCTTAAAAATCTTGAGGATTGTAGCTTGTTTTTAGGTTCTCACAACGAACAAAGTGTAAAGCGTGTAATTGACTGGATGGTGGAGAATAAAATTGAAAAAGACCACCCTCATGTTTGGTTTTCACAACTATTAGGGATGGCAGATCATATTTCTTTTAATCTTGCGTCAGAAGGATATAGTGTAGTTAAATATCTTCCCTATGGTCCCGTAAGCGAAGTGATTCCATATTTGATTAGAAGAGCCGAAGAAAACACCTCTGTAAGTGGTCAAACCCCCCGAGAGTTAAGCTTGATTGAGAAAGAATTGAAACGAAGAAAAGCTACGGTTTCAAGTAGCTAATAACAGTAAGCGTTTTATCACAATTAGTAACTTCAAATGCTCCATTTGATTTGGGCCCAACGGCTATATAATACATACGGCAAGAATCTCTTTTAGTATCACTTTTAGAAAAATTAATATCTCCACGATCTATATATAATCGAACCAAACTGTCTGTTAACTGAGGGAATTTTTTTTGGAGTTCTAATGGAATTTTAATTTCTTTTTGTAGAATATTATCTTTCACTCGAGCAGAGGGGGAGTAATTACAACTTGTTTTTTTACCATTAAAAATAAAGGCTAAAAAAATTAACCCTACAGAGAAGCCTCCTAGATAATAGCCGAAGCGGTATAATATCTTCATTTAATTACTTGTTTTAATTTCCGTGTTGAAGCATTTATCATCTCCAGTTGATAGTGATCATAGGATAATGGAAGGTGTTCTGAAATTATTTCAGCCCACTCAAGTAAGCATATATTCCCCGATTCAAAATATTCTTCTACACCAAAATCAATAGCTTCATTTGAGTTCTCTAAACGGTAAAAATCAAAATGATAAATAGCTCCTTGTGGACTTTTATAGGTATTGACTAAGGAAAAGGTTGGACTACTTGTCGTTTCTGTAACCCCCATCCTTTTACAAAGAGCTGAAATTAAGGTTGTTTTTCCTGCTCCCATTGTTCCGTCAATACGAATAACATCATGGTTTTTATGATCAAGGATTGCATCTACTGCATTATTAATAGCTTCTTTGTCAAAGATTATTTCCATGAAGTCAAAGGTAATGCTAACGAGGACTTAAAACAACAAAAGGAATAATCATTTCTTCCATAGAAACACCTCCGTGTTGAAAAGTGTTTTTGAAGAAATTAACAAAATGGTTGTAGTTATTTTTGTAAACAAAATAATAATCTTCTTCAGCAAAAATGTAAGGACTGTTGATTGATACGGCAGGCAAATGGAAATCCTTAGGGTCTTTGCATTCCAAAACATCTTTTGGATCATAAGTTAGACTTTTTCCTGTTTTGTATCGAAGGTTTAAACTCGTCTCACGATCTCCCATTACTGCAGAGGGATGTCCAACATTTATAGTGCCATGGTCAGTAGTTAAAAGCACTTTGAATCCTAAAGAAGCAGCTTTTTTAAGCAATTCTTTCAATGGACTATTTCGATACCAGCTGAGGGTTATAGAACGATACGCTTTGTTGTCTGGAGCCAATTCTTTGATAACTTCCATTTCAGTTTTTGCATGTGAAATCATGTCTACAAAGTTGTAGACTACCGCAGTTAATCCCTCATGGGTATGGTTTTGTAAATTTTTAATAAGTTGCTGACTATGTTGTAATTGTGTGATTTTATGATAACTGATAGGGCGTTTAAAGTTCAAACGTTCACACTGTGCTTCCAATAATTCTTTCTCATATAAATTTTTTCCACCTTCCTCTGTGTCATTCTTCCACCATTTTGGGAATTTCTTTTGAATTTCTAAGGGTGTAAGACCTGAAAAAAAAGCATTTCTAGCGTATTGCGTTGCGGTAGGTAAAATACTGAAACAGGTGTGTTCCTGTTCGATAGTATAGTTGTTTCTGATCTCTGGTTCTATTGTTTTCCATTGATCAAAGCGCAAATTGTCAATTAGTATGAGCAAGGTGGGTTTGTTTTCTCTTAACTCAGGGACAACATGTTTTTGGAATACTTTATGGGATAAAGTTGGACCTGCATTATCTTGTATCCACCTGGTGTAGTTTGAAGAAATGAATTTAGCAAATTGGGAATTTGCTTCTTTCATTTGAGTTTCAAAAATTTCAAAAAGACTTTTGTCTTCAAGTGTTTCAAGCTCTAGTTCCCAATACATTAACTTTTTGAAGTACTCAATCCAGTCGTCATATGAATCTAAATCCATTAATGACTGTGAAATTTTCCTGAATTCCTGCTGGTAACTTTGAGTTGTTTTTTCTGCAACTAGATTTTTTTGATTTAAAATTTTCTTAAGTGATAATAATATTTGATGTGGATTAACAGGTTTTATGAGGTAATCTGATATCTTAGAACCAATGGCATCTTCCATGATTTGTTCTTCCTCGTTTTTAGTAATCATAACTACAGGAAGGTTAGGTTTTCTGTTTTTGATTTCTGCTAAAGTTTCCAAACCATTTAGTCCTGGCATGTTTTCGTCTAATAAAATCACATCAAAACGATTTGCTTTAATCAAGTCAAGGGCATCTTGGCCATTGGTACATGGCGTGGTAGTATATCCGCGATCTTCAAGAAAGAGAAAATGAGGTTTGAGCATCTCTATCTCATCATCAACCCATAAAATTTTTATACTTTCCATTTGTTATCTTTGTTAAAAATTTGATTGAAGCGTGCGAAGCAAGAACCCTTTATTTAACGACCCAATTTATGGATTTATTGCCATTCAATCGGATTTGATTTTACAACTTATCAATCATCCTTATTTTCAAAGACTTAGACGGATTTCTCAGATGGGTTTATCCAGCTTAGTTTATCCTGGTGCACACCATACGCGTTTTGAACACGCAATAGGGGCAATGCATATCATGCAGAATGCAATCTCGGTACTTACAGGTAAAGGGATTGAAATCAATAAAGAGGAGGGTGAAGCAATGCAGATTGCAATTTTACTTCATGACATAGGGCATGGCCCTTTTTCACATGCAACAGAAAAAGCACTATTGCCAGGAGTGCATCATGAGGAAGTTTCCCTCATAATCATTAAAATGTTGAATAAAGAATTTGATGGTGCTCTAGATTTAGCTATACAAATTTTTACCAATACGTATTCTAGAAAATTTATGCATCAATTGGTTTCTGGTCAAGTGGATGTCGATCGTCTTGATTACCTCAAGCGAGACAGCTTTTATACAGGTGTGACAGAAGGGAATATCAATACCGATAGAATTGTTGCGATGATGAACGTTGACCAAGAACAATTGGTTTTTGAAAGTAAAGGAGTTCATTCCCTTGAAAAATTTTTATTGGCTAGGCGTTTGATGTATTGGCAAGTATACCTCCATAAAACGAGTCTTGCAGCTGAATTAATTCTTGTAAAAATTCTTTACCGTTTCAGAATCTTGACTGAAAGTGGCAAGGAAAGTTTAACAGACTCTCATGTTCTTTTCCCTTTTTTTAATTTGAATAAAGCATCTATACTTGAAGAAAGTGCGTTGGAAACGTATCTCACCCTTGACGATTCGGATATTTTAGCCCTTTTGAAAAGGTGGATGAAGCATGAAGATATTGTTTTAAGTAGGTTATCTAAACAGTTAATAAACAGAGATTTACCTAAGGTAAAGCTGCAATCTACCCCTATTTCTGAAGAAGCTATCAATAAGAAAAAGGATCGTTTAATTCATCTCAAT
>Ga0115565_10003221_pt1 | contig 11770 bp, 8 predicted proteins | sample COGITO_mtgs_1105_FD_87199 | JGI IMG/M metagenome (GOLD analysis project Ga0115565, IMG submission 87199) | Pelagic marine microbial communities from North Sea - COGITO_mtgs_110530 | ecosystem: Environmental > Aquatic > Marine > Epipelagic | place: Germany:Helgoland, sampling site Kabeltonne... | reverse complement strand
CCGCTGCATTCCCTATCGTATAACTATGCTGGTTAATCGTTGTTAACTCTGGAGTAAGATTATGCGCCATACGTTCACTCACATAACCAATCACCGCCACATCCTTTGGGATTTGCTTGTTGTTTGTTTTAACAGCTTTCAAAGCCGCCAAAGAAGCATCCGTATCTAAGGCTATAATAGCATCAACAGAGTTGGTATTTAAATACTCGGTCATTACTGCTCCCGCTTGTTGATCATCTGACTCTAAAATCGTTGGTGTAAACCCTGCAGCTTCCATTGCTTTTATATACCCTTGCGTTCGAAGTTTACCAACATTCAACTTATGAATCGTTGACAGCAAGACAATATGTTTTCGGTCTGAACCAATTAGAGTTTGCGTCGCTTCCGACAAAGCTGAAAAATCATTAGTGGTTACTTTACCACAGTTCACTGAATCAATCACTCGATCGAACATTACCACCGATTTGCCGTTAGCCATCGCATTGGTAAAATGATCATAATTTTGTAAATTTTGGGTTTCTTCGCAAACGGCAACTATAAAACCATCGACAACACCATTAGATAACATATTAAAGGTTTCCACCTCCTTAGCATGTGATTCTTTTGTTAAACACACAATGATATTAAAATTAGTTTCCGAAATTAAACTTTCGATGCCATACAATGCACGTGCAAAAAAACTATTTTGAACACTTGGAATCACCACCGCAATAGTATTGGTTTTTCCCGATTTAAGTCCTACCGCAATTTTATTGGGTTGATAATTGTGAAGTTTCGCCATCTCAACAATGCGTTTTTTGGTCGCATCACTGATTTCATGGCTATCATTCAACGCTTTTGAAATGGTGGAAATGGACACCCCTAAAATAGATGACAATTGTTTTAATGTAATATTTGATCCCGCCATAAAAGCATTTTAAATAATGAAGGCTAAAGGTACTATAACCAAAAGTCTCAACAAAATTTAAGACTAAGATTGTCTAAAACCAATTATTGTATTGATTCTGTACCTAACTTATTTCGTATCTTTTGTCTTGGTTCTTAATACTCATATCTTAATACTCCCTTAACTAATCTTCAACCCATTTGTAGTCTCATGGGCAGCGTCGGGATTTACAAACACGAGTTTTCCTTCTGGAGTTTCAGTCATTAAAATCATTCCTTGGCTTTCCACTCCTCTTAAAGCGCGAGGTGCTAAATTCACTAAGACAGTGACCCGTTTCCTCAGAACTTCTTCTGCGGTAAAACTCTCGGCAATTCCAGAAACAATCGTACGAACATCAATACCTGTATCTACTTGAAGTACTAATAACTTTTTGGCTTTCGGCATTTTTTTAGCAGCAATAATTGTCCCTACACGAATGTCTAATTTTGAAAAGTCTTCAAATGAAACCGTCTCTTTTTGAGGTTCTGTAACTTTATTAGCACTAGTGTTTTCTAATTTACTTTGCGCTAATTTTTCGAGTTGTTTTTCAATTTCTAAATCTTCAATTTTAGCAAACAACAATTCTGCTTTTCCTATTTGATGATCAGGTTCTAAGAGCTTTTCACCACTTTCAACTGCAGCCCATGAGTGCGGTTGCAACTGAAGCATGGATTTTAATTTAGTTGATGACCATGGCAAAAATGGTTCACACACCACAGCTAAAGCTGCTGAAATCTGAAGCGCTACATACATAATAGTCTGCACGCGTTCAGGATCCGTTTTTACAACTTTCCAGGGCTCTTCATCAGCTAAATATTTATTTCCAACACGCGCAAGATTCATTAATTCCTGACTCGCTTCTCTAAAACGGTAGCGCTCAATCGATTTTGATAAAATACTAGGATAAGCTTTTACCTTTTCTAAAGTATCTGTGTCAATAGCAGACAACGCATTAGGTCGCGGCACAATACCGTCGTAATATTTGTTTGTCAACACCAATACACGGTTGATAAAATTCCCGAAAATAGCGACGAGTTCATTGTTATTTCGTGCTTGAAAATCTTTCCAAGTAAAATCGTTGTCTTTTGTTTCGGGTGCAGTCGCCGTTAATACATAGCGTAAAACGTCCTGTTTCTCTGGGAAATCTTTTAAATATTCTGGCAACCAAACTGCCCAATTCTTCGAAGTCGATAATTTTTGACCTTCTAAATTTAAAAATTCATTTGCGGGAACATTTTCAGGAAGGATATAACTGCCTTCTGCTTTAAGCATTGCTGGAAAAATAATACAGTGAAACACAATATTATCTTTTCCAATAAAATGTACTAAGGTCGTATTTTTATCTTTCCAATACGGCTCCCAATCCTTGCCTTCGCGTTGGGCCCATTCTTTGGTGGAGGAGATATAACCTATTGGCGCATCAAACCACACGTAGAGCACTTTTCCGTCACCACCTTCAACTGGAACTGGTATACCCCAATCCAAATCTCGAGTCACGGCACGTGGGCGTAAGCCATCATCAATCCATGATTTACATTGCCCATAAACATTGGGTTTCCAGTCCGCTTTATGACCTTCTAAAATCCATTCTTTTAAAAACGCTTCATGTTTATCAAGTGGTAAAAACCAGTGCTTAGTTTCTTTAAGGGATGGCGTGGCGCCTGTAATAGCCGATTTGGGATTAATCAAATCTGTAGCATTGTGAGACGTTCCACAGGCTTCACATTGATCGCCATAACTATCTTCATTTCCACATTTTGGACAGGTTCCAATCACAAAGCGGTCGGCTAAAAACTGTTTCGCTTCGACATCATATAATTGAGCCGTTGTTTCTTCTATAAAATCGCCTTTATGATAAAGAGTTTTAAAAAAATCAGATGCCGTTTCATGATGAATCTCTGCAGACGTTCTAGAGTAATTATCAAATGAAATACCGAATTCCTCAAAGGACATTTTGATATTTGCATGAAAATGATCGACAATATCTTGGGGAGTGACCCCTTCTTTTTTAGCCTTAATAGTAATGGGTACACCATGTTCATCACTACCACAAATAAAAGCCACATCGTGGCCTTGTAAGCGTAAGTAACGAGCATAAATATCCGCAGGCACATACACCCCGGCTAAGTGACCGATATGAATAGGCCCGTTGGTGTAGGGTAAAGCAGCGGTAATCGTAAAACGTTTTGACATTGAATTGTAAATTGTTAGCACAAAAATACATAATATTACCTCCAATTAGAAACAGAATTTTAGAGAAATTGCTATCTTTACAAAAAGCCCTTCGAAATGATATTCAATACTTTAATGTGGTGCCTTTTAATGGTGTTATACTCAAGTCCAAACAAGACGCTTATGGAACGCTATACTCCTGTAAATTTATCTGAAATGATTCGACCTTCCTATTTAAAAGCAGGAGACACAGTGGCTATAGTTGCCACTGCAAGCATTTTAAAACAAGATGCTGAAGTGATTCAAAAAACAAAAACATTATTAAACTTATGGGGCTTAAACGTTGTTTTTGGAAATCACCTTGAAACAAAATCCAATCATTTTGCCGGTACAGATGCCCAACGAACGAGCGACTTACAATGGGCCTTAGACCAGCCAAACATCAAAGCAATTTGGTGTGCGCGTGGCGGATATGGAACGCTTAGAATTATTGATGATTTAGATTTCGAAGGTTTTAAAAAGAACCCCAAATGGGTCATTGGTTATTCCGATATAACCGTTCTTCATAATGCTTTGAACAATTTAGGTTATGAAAGCTTACACGCCATGATGTGTATCAACATTACGGAAGATCCAGAAGCTATAAAACCTTCAATAGAAACCTTGAAAGATGCGCTTTTTGGGCAGCTAAAAACCTATGAGATTGATAGCCATTCTGATAATAAAACCGGAAACGCATCGGGGCAACTCGTGGGAGGAAATTTATCGTTATTAACCGCTGCCTTAGGAAGTAATACACAACTTGACACCAAAGGAAAAATTATTTTTCTTGAAGAAATTGGGGAACACAAATACCATATCGATAGACAATTACAAAGCTTGAAACGCGCTGGCTATTTTGACCACTGTGTTGCTGTGATTGTCGGCGATATGAGTAAACTAAGGACTAACACTCCTGCTTGGGGACAGTCCATTGAAGCGTTGATATTAAATATTTTAAAAGACTCGAATGCTGCTGTAGTTTTTGGGTTTCCAGCAGGGCACGAGCTTGAAAATAGAGCCTTATACTTTGGACGTACTATCCAACTTAATATGACCAAATCAAAAACGCACATCTCATTTGTAGACTGATTTTTTACTATGATTGCATACACACCACATCCCCCCTATTATGCTGTTATTTTCAGTTCTGTGCGCACCACTAATACTGATGGCTATGCTGAAATAAACGCACTTATGAATGTACTTGCGCTTCAACAAAAGGGATTTTTAGGCATGGAAAATGCCAATTCAAATATTGGAATTACTGTATCTTATTGGAGTGACTTGGAATCTATCAAAAAATGGAAGGCAGATTTAGACCATCAAAAAGCACAAATTAAAGGACAAAAAATATGGTATCAGCAGTATAAAATCCGCATTGCCAAAGTAGAACGGGACTATGAATTTTTTAAAAAATAAGATTTCATGTCTGACTCTTATAAACGTGGTATTTCTGGAGAACGCTTAGCAGTGGAGTATTTAACTTCTAAAGGCTATCGGATTTTAACACAAAATTTTCGTTATTTAAAAGGTGAGGTAGATATTATTGCTCAAAAAAACAAGTGTTTGGCGGCGGTGGAAGTAAAAACCCGATCTTCTACGGCGTTTGGTGCACCCGAAGAATTTTTGAAACCTGCCCAAATACAACGTATTATCAAAGCGGTGGATTATTTTGTGACATCCAAAGGCCTAGACGTTGAAGTCCGTTTTGACATCATCGCTATTGTGCTCTCAACAAAAAAACCTGATATAGAACATATTGAAAATGCATTTTATCACTTCTGATCTAAAACTGCTTTCAAATCTTTTAATAAATACGGCTTAGATGTTATTGTTTTGGAAGCATCCAACACAAAGTAACTTGGCGTTGCCGTGATATCATAATGTATAGGAATGTTATTTTCCCATTTGCCTTCTGCAATAGCATGCGTAAATTTAGGCCACAGTTGTATAGCTTGGTCCCACGGTTGTAGGTTATTTTCTAATCCAATAGCGATTACTTTTATATCTTTTTCGGGATGCTTTGAAATATACGCATGAATTTCTGGAAGTTCATTCATACAGTGTCCACAATCGCTACTCCAAAAAATTAATATATAATTGGAATTACCTTTCAAATCATAAAGTGAGATTTTTAGCTCATTTTTCGGGTTTTTAATTTCAAAATTAGGAGCTTTGGCACCAACAGCAACACGCAAGAACGATTCCATAGAAACTATTAATTCTATCGCATTCAATTGGCTCGCCAATGGCAATACATAGGTTTGCGTAAGGTAGACCGCTAACGCTTCTTGTTTTAAATCAATCAAAATTTCATTCAGAATATTCAAGCTTGTGAGTTGGTACAGAAGTTCTGTTTCCAAAAAAGACTGATAAACCGTATCAATATTGGAGGTGAAATCTTGAAACGATGGTGTTTGAGACGTATGCATTTCAAAAATATAATCGATACATTTATCAATAATAAAGTTTGAACTTTGAAGGGTCTTATTTTGAAAGTTAACAGCTTTAAAAAAATGTGCTTTTGCATGTGCGACATACGTTTCTGCGGGTTCTAATTTACTAGGAATATAGGGTTTGCTTGCTGCTATGAAATGGGCTGCAATTGTTCCTTTTGAAAGGGTTTCATAGGCGTTTTGTAGGCTGTCAATTTTTTGGACATGGTCTATATAATTTATTGAATCCACAGGAGGCTGCGCATACAGTTTCATCAACTCATTTTGTGCCGTTGCGATGGACCCCTTATATGAATGAAGCAGTTGATTTTCTTTAGAACTTATAAATTTAATACCCCGAGTGGCATCAAAATTAAAAACAACATCTTCTTTACCATTATAAATAAATTCAAAGTTATGTTCGGATTGTGGGAGTGCATATACTACTCTATACATCCCTGTAGGAGCAGCAGCATCAAGATCTATTTGCATGGCACCTTGCTCGTCCACTGTCCCATAGCTCGTATAGGTAGCATCACCTGCCGATAAGTGATATAACATAGTGGCTTTAAATTTAGAGGGCGGAGAAAAACTGCCCGTGATTTGGTGTTGTGAAAATCCCGAAATCGGAACAATTAAATAAAAACAGAGAAGGTATTTAAACATGAGGCTATGAGTTTAGGTGTTTCAAATATAATCATCTTGAACTAAAAACCAATAACTATGCCATTTACAATTTGTAATTAATGTAAAACAATAACTGGTATTATACCAAAATAGGTTTTAAAGCATCGAGCCCTTGTTGGACAGAATTAATATTTGAAAAACTCATTATCAATCGTAAACCCATACGCATTTGTTTTTCTTTCACTGTACACGCTTGAGGATGTGCTTGAACGTATTGCAGTACTTTTGAAAAATGTATACTTTGATAAAAACGACTTTCTTGATCACTTATAAAATAACCTACGAGTTTATGGTTTTTCATGGCTATTTTTTCAAAGCCTAAAGTTGTTGCCAACCACTTGATCCGCACACTGTCGAGTAGATCAACAACTTGTGTAGGAAGAGGCCCAAATCGATCTGTTAAATCCCGTTCAAATAAGTGTAATTCACCTTCATTTTTCAAAGCATTCAATTGGGTGTAAAGACTTAATCGTTCTGTAATATTATTGATGTAATCGTCAGGAAATAGCAAAGAAAAATCGGTATCAATAGTCACATCCCTTACAAATTCTTTGGTGTTTAAATCTTCGTTGTAAAGCGACTTGAACTCTGTTTCTTTGAGTTCTTCAATGGCTTCGTTCAGAATTTTTTGATAGGTTTCAAATCCTATATCATTGATAAATCCACTTTGTTCTCCCCCTAAAAGATCGCCTGCCCCGCGAATTTCTAAATCTTTCATGGCAATATTAAAGCCACTCCCTAGAGCTGTATATTGTTCCAGTGCAGAAATACGTTTGCGAGCCTCATCGGTCATAGCATGGTAATCCGGTGTTATAAAATAACAAAAGGCTTTCTTATTACTTCGTCCTACACGACCCCGCATTTGATGTAAATCACTTAATCCAAAATTATTGGCATTGTTAATAAAAATGGTGTTGGCATTAGGGACATCCAATCCACTCTCAACAATAGTCGTACTGACCAAAACATCAAATTCTCCACTCATAAAATCAAGCATGAGCTGTTCTAATTTTCGCCCTTCCATTTGCCCGTGACCAACTCGAATTTTTGCGTCTGGTACAAGACGTTGTAAAAGCCCTGCAACTTCTTTAATGTTTTCAATTCGGTTATGAATAAAATAGACTTGCCCCGCGCGTTGAATTTCATATTGAATCGCATCACGTATCGTTTCCTCGTTTAAACGTATAACAACACTTTCTATTGGAAAACGGTTGGGCGGGGGCGTTGTAATTACTGATAAATCACGTGCCGCCATCAAACTAAACTGAAGCGTCCGCGGAATTGGTGTGGCTGTCAACGTGAGTACATCCACATTGTCCTTAAGAGTTTTGAGTTTTTCTTTAACCGCTACACCAAATTTTTGTTCCTCATCTACAATTAATAGGCCTAAGTCTTTAAACTTAACTGACTTATTTACTAACTGATGGGTTCCAATAATGATATCCAATTTTCCCGATTCTAACTGCTCTAAGGTAGCTTTGCGTTGTTTAGTGGTTTTAAATCGATTGATATAATCTACTGCTACAGGGAACTCTTTTAAACGTGCTTTAAATGTTTTCGCATGTTGAAACGCAAGTATGGTTGTTGGCACTAAAACAGCAACTTGCTTACCATTATCAACGGCTTTAAAAGCTGCTCTAAGCGCCACTTCAGTTTTCCCAAACCCAACATCGCCACAAATCAAACGGTCCATTGGTCGTTCGCTTTCCATATCTGATTTAATATCGGCAGTAGCTGTCATTTGATCTGGCGTATCTTCAAACACAAATGAGGCTTCTAACTCCAATTGCATCGAACTGTCGGGATTGTACCTAAATCCTGTTTCTAGCTTACGTTTAGCATAGAGTTTTATGAGGTTAAATGCAATTTCTTTTACTCTTGATTTGGTTTTCTGTTTAAGAACTTTCCAAGCCTTACTGCCAAGTTTATAGACTTTAGGCGGCTTGCCGTCCTTGCCATTAAATTTTGTGATTTTATGAAGGGCATGGATACTCAAATATAAAATATCGCGTTCGCCGTAAAATAATTTTATAGCTTCTTGTTCTTTACCTTCTACATCAATTTTTTGTAAACCTCCAAACTTTCCAATACCATGATCGATATGAGTGATATAATCCCCGATTTCAAGTTTTGTTAACTCTTGAAGGGTGATAGATTGTTTTTTGGCGTATCCATTTTTAAGATGAAATTTATGATAGCGCTCAAAAATCTGATGATCTGTATAACACACTATTTTTTTATCATGATCGATGAATCCTTGATATAAAGACAATACAATAATTTGACAATGCACATCTTCATCGACAGTTTCAAAAATGTCATAGAATCGCTGGGCTTGCTGGGTATTTGAACAACATATATAGTTTTGATAACCATCTTTGTGATGGCTATTTAAATCTTCTATTATTAGATTAAACTGCTTATTAAATGAGGGTTGAGGAGCTACGTTTACTTCAAATTGGTGCGTATTTACAGGTGATAAAACAGCCGTACTCCCAAACTCCACTACTGAAAAATTTAACAACTGAGACTTAAAATTATTAGAAGTACAAAATAAATCTTCAGGACGGCTATGATTGATTGCCGATGAAAGTTCGTTATAAGCCTCTACTGCTTTTTCTTGAAGTGTATCCGTGGCCGCTAAAAATGCAGGGATATTTTTAGAAAACACAATCGTATTGGAAGCTATATAGTCTAAAAAACTTTGACGGGTTTCGTTTAAAAGTTTATGCTCAATATTTGGGATTATTTGTAGCTTTTTAATGGGTTTTATAGAGAGTTGTGATTCGACATCAAAGGTGCGAATACTATCAACTTCATCACCAAAAAACTCTATTCTGTAGGGGTCGTCATTCGAAAATGAAAACACATCTACAATACCCCCACGCACCGAAAACTCGCCGGGTTCTGTTACAAAATCAACTCGCTTAAATTGATAATCAAAAAGAACCTCATTAAAAAAATCTAAATTAAGTGTTTCACCAACAGCGACCTTAAATGTTGATTTCTCAAGCGCTTTTCTAGATAACACTTTTTCAAAAAGTGCTTCAGGGTAGGTTACAATAAGTGCGGGTTTTTTTTGAGAATTAATCCGACTTAAAACTTCCGCTCGTAACAAAACATTGGCGTTGTCTGTCTCCTCAATTTGATAAGGCCTGCGATAGCTTCCGGGATAAAACAATACCTCATTATCGTCCAATAAGACTTCCAAATCATTCAAGTGATATGCCGCTTCTTCTTTGTTGTCAAAAATCAACAAAAAAGGATGATTTGAAGTTTTAAATACATTGGCAATAGTGAACGATAAAGAAGATCCTAGTACTCCTTTTAAATGTATTTTTTCTTTGATTTTTGATATGGCAACGCTCAGATTTTGATGAATCAAAGACTGTTGAAATACTTTAGAGATAATGGTTTTACTCAACTAAAAAATTTTTACAAAGATAGAATAATAGTCTTTCGATTTGATTTTTATTAAAAGATAATCCTTTTCAGAAATTGTTTTAAATGCACACCACGGTGATCGTTAACACTTCTAAATAGTGCCAACTTTTGATCCTTGATCTAAGATCCGCATCAACCCTTCTTGAGCAACTGATGCAATCAGATTTCCTTTGGAATCAAAAATACTTCCTCTAGAAAATCCTCTTGAATTTGAAGCACTAGGACTATCTATGGCATATAAAAGCCAATCGCTAATATCAAAATCACGATGAAACCATAACGCATGATCTAAGCTTGTATAAAACACCTCTTTTGAATTTAAAAATTCGCGATGCGGCATCGATGCTGGACGGAGAATATTATAGTCCGAAGCATAGGCTAACAATTGGTGCTGAAGCGGAATATTTGATGCTAGTTTTTCTGTAGTTTTAAACCAAATATTATCAAAAGGAGGGCTATTTTTCACTAACTTAGTTAGCATATTATCAACAGGTTTAAATTCGAATATTTTAGGTAAAAAGGCCTTATAACGCTTGTAGGTATCTGGGATAACAGCCTTGAATTGTTCAATTTGTTTATGACTATTCATCAATTCTTCTGGAGGTAATACGTTGGGCATCGAAATCTGATGATCAACACCTTCTTGTTTCAACTGAAATGACGCTGACATGTTAAAAATTGCCTTTTCGTTTTGGAATGCCACTACACGACGGGTTGTAAAACTACCACCATCTCTAATGATATCGACTTCATATTTTATTGGAACATCAATACTACCACCCAAGATAAAATAGCCATGCATAGAATGTGCATAGCGATCTTTAGGAACCGTTTGATACGCTGCGTGAAGTGACTGTGCTAACACTTGACCACCAAAAACACGTCCCCAAGGCGCTTTATAATTTTTACCGATATAGGTATGGTCATTAATTTTTTCGAGTGTTAATAACTCAATAAGTTCAGAAAGGGATTGCATAATTTTATATTTTGTGCAAAAATAGGCTTTTGTAGTCAAAAATGATTTCATAATTCTTTTAACAAACTGTTAAATTTTGTAACATTAAAGCCTCTTTAGAGTCTAATTCTTTAACGTATGGATATTTTCTTAATTATTATCGCAGCAGCTTTTATGCTTTTAGGAATCATTGGAAGCTTCTTACCCGTTTTACCAGGTCCTATTACAAGTTGGATTGGTATTTTGGTGCTGTATCTAATGCCCGAAATTGAGGTTAGTACTGTGACGCTAATTATAACACTTATCGTTGCCATTTTAATATGGATTTTAGATTACATCATACCCGCCATGGGAACCAAAAAATTTGGAGGCACAAAAGCGGGAATGATTGGTACAACGGTTGGGCTTATTATTGGCTTACTTGCCCCGATTCCGGGGGGCATTATTATTGGGCCTTTTTTAGGTGCATTTTTAGGAGAAATCATAAATAAAGCGGATTCTAAAACAGCTCTTAAAGCTGCCTTTGGAAGTTTATTGGGATTCCTTACCTCTGCTTTTATTAAATTTGTAGTGACTATAATATACTTAGGCGTATTCATTTCCATCTTGTGGAACCACCGCTCTGTAGTGTTTTAACGTCTTAAACGCTTTTAACAAAATTTTTAATCAATATTTTATAATTTACACTAATTTCACACTCTAATTTTAAACTCTATTACCTATGAACAAGTATATTTCTATTCTATGCTGTGGTTTATTTTTCTTGTCTACTAGCCTTATGGCACAAGAAAAAGCGCCCTCTAACTACGATTATAACGATGCCTTTGGGCACGATTTTTATAGTAAAAACGGCACTGAAACACGTTCTGCTAGCGGAAAACCCGGATATGCTTATTGGCAAAATAGCGCCGATTACACAATCGATGTCAATTTAAATGAAGCTACAAAAGAAATTTCGGGATCAGAAACCATTACATATACAAACAATAGTCCGGATACACTAGACTTTTTATGGATGCAACTGGATCAAAATTTATTTAAACTGGATTCTCGTGGAAAGGCTATTGTTCCTCTACGTGGAAGTCGAAATGGTGACAAGGGTCAAGATTT
>Ga0115565_10003218_pt1 | contig 11773 bp, 13 predicted proteins | sample COGITO_mtgs_1105_FD_87199 | JGI IMG/M metagenome (GOLD analysis project Ga0115565, IMG submission 87199) | Pelagic marine microbial communities from North Sea - COGITO_mtgs_110530 | ecosystem: Environmental > Aquatic > Marine > Epipelagic | place: Germany:Helgoland, sampling site Kabeltonne... | reverse complement strand
ATGCGACTTAGAAAGTTTATGGATTCTTTTAACGGTGTAGCATCTAAATACTTACAGAATTATCTTAACTGGTTCTTAGTGCTAGAGAAAATAAAAAATTCCACAAGTAAAATAGCAACTGTAGCGGGTATTGCATTCGCATCAAACAGTACTTGGTATGAATATAAACAGCAGCTATTTAATATGCTAATTAGAACTTAGCCCATTTTAATTGATAACAAAGGAAATATAAGCACATCAGATAACATAAAAATAAACCCATGATCCCACGGCACTTCATATTAGTCTCGTTTATAATTTGTTTGGTTAGTAGCTGTGTAATTGTTAAAGGCTATGAAAAAGTAGCTATAAGTGATCCTGACATGAAACTTTCTGATACCCCGTGTGACCAGAATGTAACAGTAGCGCATACGTATAGAGAAGCTGCTTCTGGCGCGGGTGGCGGAAAAATGGGTGGCGGCTGTGGCTGTAATTAATATCATACTGGCAATCTATACATGATAAAAAAAATACTTTTCTCTTTCCTTTTACTTTTAAGTTTCTCCTTTGGTAATTCTCAGGAACCTAAAAAGCAAGATGCAAACTTTACAAAAAGAGTTTTAGAGAATACAGAGATTCGTTTTCTTTCTAGTTATTATAGTCAAAACGGAGAAAACGCTGCTGTAACTGGTGGTTTAGGCACAGAAGCACTCACAGATGCTACTGGAACTATAATTGTTTTATCCCATTAACAGCGGATGATGTGCTTACTATAAACGCTGGGGTTTCCGCTTACACCTCCGCATCATCAAGTAATGTAAGTCCGTTTGATGGCCAGCAAGAAGCAGATCCTTTTTTTGCCAGCACAGGTGCTTCTAGCGCAGATACTTGGGTAAATATGACGGGTACTTATAGCCATAGTTCTAAAGATAGAAATGAAATAGTAGTGGCAACAGCGGGTATTTCTAAAGAATTCGACTATACTTCCTTTAGCTTTGGAGGTAGTTATACAAAACTGTTTAATCATAAAAATACAGAATTAAGTATCACAGCAACAGCCTATTTAGACAAATGGGATGCCATTTACCCTATAGAACTTAGACCGTTTGGCATAGGTGGTATTGGTTTTTTTAGACCTACGGAGATTCGTGGTTCGTCTAATTACAAGCCATACTTTAAAGAGCTAGAGAACACTAATCGAAATTCTTATATGGTAGGCTTTGGATTTTCTCAAATTTTACATAAAAAAATACAGGGCGCTCTAGCATTAGATTTAGTACAACAAGAAGGCTTGCTTTCTACACCTTTTCAGCGGGTATACTTTGCAGATATTGCAGACTCCTTTATAGAAAATTTTCAGTTGGCAGATGCTATAGAACGCTTGCCAGATACTAGGTTTAAAGTTGCGCTTGGCGGTAGACTCCACGGGTACTTAAATGAAGTACTTACGGTGCATACTTACTATAGATTTTATAAAGATTCTTGGGGTATCAACGCCCATGCGGCCAGTGTAGAAATTCATATTAAGATTACCAATACAATCACCTTATACCCATCTTACAGGTGGTATAAGCAAACAGCAGCAGATTATTTTAACTTTTTTGAAACAGGGCTTTCTACAGATACTTTTTATACATCAGACTATGATCTTTCCAGATATACAGCGCACCAGATGGGTTTTGGTATTTCTTATACAGATATTCTAACGAAGGCGCAACTTTGGAAATTAGGGTTTAAAAGTATCGATTTAAAATACTACAACTATAGCAGAGATACTTCGTTTAGCTTAAATATAGTAACAGCTGGTATTACCTTTTCGGTTCAATAGGCAACCATGGGGAAATGCTTGCAGTTAAAGAAAAAGGTGTTTTTGAGTTGATTTACAAAACCAATTCAGGTATCAATGTTTTCTTAAATATAAAGTGATAAAATTAACCTCAAATACTGCTTTTAATCGAAAGGAGTAAAAAGTGATACGTCACTTTCAAAGTAATAACTACCTTGACACTTTTAAAGTAAATAACTAAGATGAAATTCTCACACGTGTTCTTTTATATTCTATTACTTTGTTGCAGTACGGCATGTTCTACGGACGATGTAACCGACAATAATATTATTCCTGTTTCTATTTACGGAAAGAGTAATAATGATCATGCGCACGTTACTATATCTAATAAGGGCATTGTAACTAAGTATATTTTAAATGATGAACTTCAATTAGATTCGGACACTGATAGCTACCTAAGAATTTCTGACAAGAGTCTATTTTTGTATTCACCTTTTAATCAAGATACAGGAATAAGGCAAAAAAATCTTGTAACAGGAGCTATTGTGGTAAAGGAAAAATTTTGTCTCTCGCAGCTTAATGATTCTTTTGTAAATGTTGGTGGCAACGATGATGTCTTGTTTAAAATTATTGCCAGCAATGAAAATATGGGTAATGGATCTGTATATCTTGATGTGTATGATACTCAATCGGAGGTTCCTTGCTCAAGAATAAACGTATCAAAAGCACCTTCTAGATATATAGATAGATCCGTTGAAGCAGAAATATATGACACTACTATATTGGTAAAATATAAGAGTGAGAACAAAAATTATTTGACCGTAGTAGACCTTATCACCAAACAAGTAGTTAAAGAATTTGTTTTTAATACTGCTGTCTACACTGCTTTTGTATTGAAAAAAGAAATATATATTGCTACTGCTTTTTCTGAGTATAAGGTGTACAACTTATCAGATTTTTCATTTAAGAGAGACATCATACTAAAAGGTAATAGTGAATCTTTAGGATTAGATTTTGGTTTAATTCACCCGAATGTATATAAAAATCAAATAGCGGCTAATTTGACTGTGCCCCAACCCACGCCTATGGTGTTTGTACCTGCGATTATAGATAACGAAAATGGGAAACTCATAGACCATATAGATTATTTAAGTTTACGAGATTTAAACTATAAAATTTTTGATATAGTAATTCAAGATTTAAAACATGATCGTTTTGAAGTTTTCAACGATATCAAAATTGATTTAGCGTCTAAAACTTTAATTCTTACGTATCCACTTTCAAATAGCGCAGGCTTAGTTGTCTATGCAGACTATGATGGCAATCTGTTATCTTATATAGAAGTTCCTGTAAATCCGCAAAGGATAATTGTACATTAATTTTAAGATGCTATTTTTTTTTAATCTGATAAAGCTATGTTATTGACACTAAAACTTGTATTCTACATTATAAGTTAAATTAAAAGTTGCTTAGTTTATATGGTTCTCCCATTTAACAAGAGATCTCTCAATTCAAAGTGAAAAAGTTAGTTGCTGTTTGGTTACTAAATAGAACCTAATGCATTCTAGAATGATACTGACTGACCTAGAATAAAGATGTAATTTGGTAAAATAAACACATTGTACTTGTAAAGTATTCTACAAAGTAATGTAGAAAATAGACTGCTTTTATTCTGCACGAATATAAAAAATAGTTTTAGTAAAATAAGAATGTACTTATTTTTACATTTGTACTTATCTATTATTTCTTCATGTCCTCTTAAAAGCATCTTTATGCAACGTAATGAACTTTACCCTGTTTTTCTAAAGGTTTCTCAACTTAATATTTTAATTGTTGGTGGTGGTAATGTTGCCTTAGAAAAACTGACTTTTTTGTTAAAATCTAGTCCAAATGCACAGGTAGAAATGGTATCGCCCATGTTTAGAGAGGAAACAATTGCTTTGGCCGAAAAGTTTAATATAAAAATGAATGTAGAGGGCTACCATAAGCGATTTATTGAAGGTAAACATATGGTGGTGGCTACCACAGATAATATTCCTATAAACGAACAAGTATACCATGATTGCCGTGCGCATAGCACATTAGTAAATGTGGCTGATAACCCTCCATTTTGCGATTTTTACATGGGTGGAATTGTAACGAAAGGGAATGTGAAAATTGCCTTTTCTACCAATGGGCAATCACCAACTACTGCCAAACGTTTACGTCAATTTTTTGAAGATGTGATACCCGAAAATATAGACGATCTTGTAAAAAATTTAAACGAATACAGAAAAACAATAAAGGGCGATTTTGAAGAAAAAGTAGAGGTGTTAAATGAATTTACTAAGGGGTTGGTAGAAAAGAAAGGCACTGAAAAAAAGCAACACATGAAGCGCTTTTAGAATATTTTCTCTAAATAGATAAGGTATGAAAATTAGAATAAAAGGAAATTCTGTTCGCTTTAGACTTACGAAAACTGAAGTTGACACATTTTGCAAGACTGGCCTTTTTGAAGAACAGACCGATTTTGGTGAAACACTATTTAAATACCGTTTAAAAGCTATACCTCAGGAAGAACTATTAAATATTAGTTTTGAAAATAACACCATAACACTTTATGCAAACGAAAAAGAAGTTAAAGGCTGGCACAAATCAAGTAGAATAAGTTTTGAATACAGTGTTAAGAAAAATAAATCAACGGCAATGTTACTTCTACTAGAAAAAGACTTTGTTTGTATGGATGCTACCGTAGAAGACCAATCGGATAACTACCCCAACCCAAAAGATGCTATTGCATAATGTAATACGTAGCATAGTGCTGTGAATCATAGAATAGCTGAGATGTTTCAAAACAACAAAGCCCTTCTGGGAGGAAGGGCCTTGTTGTTTTATTGTAGGTATTATTTAAGATTTGGGCGGTATGCTTAACTTGTAGGTTATTGGCAGATTTGGGATCAACACTAATAACATACTCACACTGTAAATATATGTCGCTTCTACCTACTCTCTAAATTCTTGTTGTGAAAACCATGAAATATTTTGTAGGAAAAGTGTTATAGTTTGTTTAGTCGATGAATTGTGTTTTTTAGCCGATTTTAAGGTAAAACTTGTTCGCCCCAATTAGATTCGATTCAAAAACCTAATTTTCATATAGAGAATTACCATTCTGAAAAAGCATAGTGAAAACCAGAAAGTATAGAAAACAACAAAGCCCTTCTGCAAGGAAGGGCTTTGTTGTAGGTACTCTTTAAGATTTGGGCGGTATGCTTAATTTTGTAGGTTAGTTGCAGATTTGGGATCAACACTAATAATATACTGACACTGTAAATATATGACGCTTCTACTTACTCTCTAAATACTTGTTGTAAAAACCATAAAATATGTTGTAGGAAAAGTATTACATCTTATTTGGCCGATAATATGCGTTTTTCACCGATTTTAAGGTAAAATATTAATACCAAGAAAAAGTTCTTCAAAACCGAAATTGCATATTTGAAATTACCATTCTAAAAACATGACAAAAACCAGAAAGTATAGAAAACAACAAAACCCTTCTGCGAGGAAGGGCTTTGTTGTAGGTACTATTTAAGATTTGGGCGGTATGCTTAATTTTGTAGGTTAGTTGCAGATTTGGGATCAACACTAATAACATACTGACACTGTAAATATATGCCACTCCTGCCTACTCTCTAAACACTTGTTGTGAAAACAATGAAATATGTTGTAGGAAAAGTATTACAGTTTATTTGGTCGATAAAATGTGGGTTTCATCGATTTTAAGCCGTTTTAAAATTGAATTTATTTGAATAATTATGTTGACTCGTATTGTATGGGTAGTCAATCCATTTAAATCTACATAATAGATACTATACGTTATTTCCAACGTAAAGACTCCATAATACCTCTGATATCGTTTTGAAGATAGGTAGCCGCAGGAAGAATAGAATCGTAATTAGGTTTTATATGAAAGTAAACTGACCCTGTTAAAAAGTGGTTTGTGCTATCTGTTGCGTAAAATTGTACTTGAGAAGCAGCATTACCTTCTACAACAAATAACGCTCCATATACATTATCCTCTTTATTTACATAGGGCTGCTCTATAATGTTATCTGCTTTTGCCGCATGCTCATAACTTAACTTTTTAGCACTGTAAATTAATTTTTTAATATCGTTATCCACTTTTTCGTAGCTCAAAAATATATTTCCACGCAACTCTGAATATTCTAGCGTGTATGCTAAATTACTCTGCGCCTTAGCAGTTGCCAGTTTGTTATACTGAAAAGTAAAGGCATCTGTTTGTAATAAGGCAGGCATACCTTGGTTGTACTCTAACCGTAGCTGTGCATTTGGTTTGGGAATTACGCTATCTTTCTTACAACCTATAATAGTCGCGCATAAAAGAAAACTTATTATGAAAAGTCTATAACTCATTAGGTAAGGTTACTTTTAATTGTTTTAGTCGCTTTTTATCTAGACCTTCTACCACAAACCTAAATCCTTCAAATAAAATCACATCGCCCTTTTTGGGGAAGTTTCCAGCTATTTCTAAAATAAAACCTGCAATAGTTTCAGATTCGCCCTTATTATCTTCAAATAAAGTTTCGTCTTCAATTCTAGTAACTTTGTAGAAATCTCTTAAAGTAGTTTTACCTTCAAATATAAAATTTAGGTCATCTAGCTTAGAATATATAAGGTCTTCATCATCAAACTCATCACTAATATCACCAACTATTTCTTCTATAATATCTTCTAAAGTCACAATGCCAGATGTGCCACCATACTCATCTACTACCACGGCCAAATGATTTTTCTTAGATTGAAACTCTGTTAGCAAATCATCTAACTTTTTATTCTCTGGCACAAAGTAAGTGGCTCTTATCAGCGAAAGCCAATTAAAAGTTTTCCTATCTAAATAAGGCAATAAGTCCTTTACATAAAGCACTCCCAATACATTATCTATATTTTCTGAAAATACAGGAATTCTAGAATAGCCATTCTTTTTTATCTCCTCTAATACTTCTAGAAACTTCATTTGGTCATTAAGAGAGAAAATATCAATTCTAGGGCGCATTACTTGCTTTGTATCGGTATTCCCAAAGGAAACGATACCTTCTAAAATTTTTTGTTCTTGTTTAGTCGTATCTCCGTCAGAGGTTAATTCCAATGCTTGTGATAGTTGGTCTACACTAAGGCTAGATTTCTCTTTTCCTAACTTATTATATAGAAATATGGTTCCTGAACGCATTGGCAAACTTAAAGGAGATAGTAAAAAATCTAGCACCCTAAGTGGGAATGCCATAAAATTACAAAAGCTCATGCGGTTACGGTTTGCGTATACCTTTGGTAGAATTTCTCCGAACATAAGTATTAGAAAGGTAGCTACAACTACTTCTAATATAAACCTAAGAGAAACCAGACCAAACAAGACGGTAGTGATAGCAGAAAATAAGGTGTCACCAATGATACTAAAAAGAAGTACTACACCAATATTTATAGCATTGTTGGCAATTAATATAGTAGCAAGTAACTTTTTAGGCCTATTTAGTAATTTGGTAAGAATGTCTGATTGCGCACTTTTCTGATCTTGAATTTCATTGATTTCTGTAGGCGATAATCCAAACAAAGCCACTTCTGCCCCAGATATTAAGGCGGAACAAAATAATAATAAAAAAAGAATAATGCTATTTAAAGCAAAGACACCGTCCATTACAATAAAAGATAATAAACCACTTAACAAAGGGAGCTCCAATACGTTATGATTTTAGTTTATTTAAAAAGGTAAATCGTTCTTTTTCTCGGTTGGCTGTACACTTCCACTAGTGGGTTGTTTGGCAGCAGTTTTTGGTGATTGGCTGGTGGATTGTGCTGTAGCATTATCTTTCTTAGTTGTTAGGAAAGTGAAATCTTGAATATGAACTTCCGTAGCATATTTAGTACTGCCGTCCTCTCCTTGCCACTGCCTATTCTTCAACTTACCTTCTACATATACTTTATCGCCCTTACTTAAGTACTTTTCGCAAATTTCAGCCGCTTTGTTTTTTACTACAATGTTATGCCAGTCGGTATTTGTAACTCGTTCTCCCGTTTGTTTACTGGTATAAGATTCATTAGTAGCAAGCGGAAACCGTCCAACACAATTACCTCCTTCAAAATAATGCATCTTAATTTCGTCTCCTAAATGCCCTATTAACATCACCTTATTTAATGTACCACTCATAGCTTATTCTCAAATTCAAAAGTACTAAAATTTAAACGCTTTAATAAAATTTACTAGTAGTGCAGGTACAGGCAGCGTGGCTAATTTTTTAGCATCTATGCTGTTCTCAAAGGACTCATTTACAGGCACAATCCAAAACTTGGCATACAAGTGCTGATGTGAGAGTTTGTGAACAATACTTGTGTTATTATATAAAAATAACTCACGTTTATTCATTTTCTGCAAAACTGCAATCTTATTAAGGTCTAAGCCTGTTGTACCTACTTCTTTATCTGACTCTAAGAGTGGAAATTCCCATAAGTTTTGCCAAATACCTTTCCCTTTACGTTGCGTTAACAAAGTATGTTTTGCATTATTGCCGTCTGTAAACACTGGAACCAAATAATTAAAATAACGTTTTTTAACTTTCCCCTTTTTCAATTTTACTGGCAAATCTTTAACCGCACCACGTTCTAATCCTTTGCAGCTATCCTGTAAAGGGCAGTGTAGGCAATAGGGATTTGCAGGAACACATTGTATGGCTCCAAACTCCATAAGGGCTTGGTTGTAATCTCCTGCATGCTTTTTATGTAGTAATTCTGTTGCTAGTTTTTTAAAGTATTTAATACCCTCAGTACTATTAATAGGAGTAGCAATATTAAAGTAGCGTGCTAATACTCTATACACGTTGCCGTCTACTACGGCTTGCTGTTCATTAAAGCATATAGAAGAAATGGCACTTGCCGTATAATCTCCTACCCCTTTTAAACGCAACAAATCTTTATAGCTACTAGGGAAAGTACCCCCAAATTCGTTCATAACCATTTTTGCAGCAGTGTGCAAATTTCGTGCTCTAGAGTAATACCCCAGTCCCTGCCAGAGTTTTAAGATTGTTTCTTCATCGGCAGCAGCCAAATCTTGTACTGTAGGAAATTTTTCTACGAATCTTAGATAATAGGGAGTTCCTTGTGCTACTCTAGTTTGTTGCAATATGACCTCTGAAAGCCAAATTTTATAAGGATCTAGACTAGCCCTCCAAGGCAAATCTCGCTTGTTTTCTGTATACCAACTTAAAATTTTAGCTGAAAATGTCATTATGTGGATTAATTCTTGCTAAATGTACTAGTTATGTACTTAAAATTAGCTGTTTAGAAAGAAAAAAGAAATTTAATTTATATATTTGCAACCCGAAAAAAACATACAGAAAATCTAACAAGGCAAGATGACGAAAGCGGAAATTGTATCTAAAATCTCAGACAAGCTGGGAATTGAAAAAGGAGATGTCCAAGCAACGGTTGAATCTTTTATGGAGGAGGTAAAAACTTCCTTAGAAGGCGGAGATAACGTATATTTGAGAGGCTTTGGTAGTTTTATTATTAAAACAAGAGCCGAAAAAACTGGAAGAAACATATCTAAGAATACAACTATTAAGATTCCAGCACATAATATTCCTGCATTTAAACCTGCAAAGGTCTTTGTAGAAGGAGTTAAGAGTAACGTACAAGTTAAATAATATTAATTTTAAAATAAGAGCTTTATGCCGAGTGGTAAAAAAAGAAAGAGACATAAGGTAGCAACCCATAAGCGCAAGAAGCGTAGAAGAGCTAACCGTCATAAGAAAAAGTAGTTTTAAACTACTTTTTCTTTTTTTAAATATGTTCTTTGACATAGAAATTCCAATAGCGAATTTCGGCAGGCTATAATAAGCTTGTTTTAAATATTGTTTAATCAATTTGTTTTGTTCTACTTATATAATGAACAAAGACAGGTAAAAATATATTCAGGTGAATAGAGAATTAATCGTAAGATCTAGTTCTGACGCCGTCGATTTTGCCCTGCTAAAAGACGGAAAGCTCACTGAACTACATAAGGAAGAGGATAATAATGATTTTTCTGTAGGAGATGTTTTTTTAGCAAAAATTAGAAAACCTGTTACAGGGCTAAATGCAGCCTTTGTAAATGTAGGCTATGAGAAGGATGCATTTTTACATTATCATGATCTAGGCCCACAGTTGTCTTCTATGCTAAAATTTGTAAAACAAGTTAGCTCCGGGAAACTAAAGGATTATACTATCAAAGATTTTCCTGCTGAAAAAGATATTGATAAGCATGGTGTTATAACAGATGTTATAAAAGCCAATCAATCTATTTTAGTCCAAATTGTTAAGGAACCTATATCTACAAAAGGACCAAGAATAAGCTCAGAGTTATCTATAGCGGGTCGGTATTTAGTAATGGTTCCATTTTCTGATCGTGTTTCTGTTTCTCAGAAAATAGAAAGTGGAGAGGAAAAAGACCGATTAAAAAGGCTTGTTAAAAGCATAAAACCTAAAGGTTTTGGCATAATAATAAGAACCGTTGCAGCTGGCAAAAAAGTGGCAGAGCTAGACAAAGATCTAGAAAATTTGTTGTCTAAATGGACAGCAATGTGCGAAAAATTACAGCGTGCGCAAACACCATCTAAAGTGTTGGTAGAACTTAATAGAGCATCCTCTATTTTAAGAGATGTTTTTAATGATAGTTTTACAGGAATACATGTAGATGATGAAAAGTTGTATGAAGAGGTAAACGATTATGTGGCAGAAATTGCGCCAGATAAGTTATCTATAGTAAAACATCATGATGGTCAAATTCCAATTTTTGAAAAATTTGGAATAGAAAGGCAGATTAAAACATCTTTTGGGCGTACTGCTACCATGAGCAAAGGTGCTTATTTAATTATAGAACATACAGAAGCCCTGCATGTTGTAGACGTAAATAGTGGCAATAGATCTAACAAAGCCAAAAACCAAGAAGACACTGCCCTAGAGGTAAATATTCTTGCGGCTACAGAGATTGCCAGACAGTTACGTTTAAGAGATATGGGCGGTATTATTGTTGTAGATTTTATAGACATGGTAAAAGCGCAGCATAGGAAAGAACTTTTTGAACATCTTAGAGATGAAATGAAGGATGACCGTGCGAAGCATAAAATATTACCTCCAAGCAAATTTGGACTTATACAAATTACAAGACAACGTGTAAGACCAGAAATGAATATTAAAACAACAGAGAAAGACCCCAACCAAAATGGTGCTGAGGTAGAAGCTCCTATTGTTTTAATTGATAAAATTAATGTAGATCTAGAGCGCCTTTTAAAAGGCCCGGCGAAGGACAACGGAGTTACCCTTAACATCCACCCTTTTATTGCCGCATATTTACAAAAAGGTTTTCCATCTATACGCGCTAAATGGTTTTTAGAGCATAAAAAATGGATTCACATACAACCTAGAGATGCGTATACGTATCTTGAGTATCGTTTTAAAAATAAAGACGGTAAAACCATCTATTAAAAAAGCAAGCGACTTCCAATTTGGGAGTCGCTTTTTTTGTTTTATATAAGTTTTGCTTGCCCTTTATATGCTAGACTCCTTTCTAATAATCAGCTAGTTACCTCAAGATCTGTAGCCCCGTACGTAGTATTATTTTACCAATAAACTTTAGATTTTAATTTGCCCATTAATACATGTGCAGATGCTGATAATTTATATATTTAGTGTAACCAAAATACTATTTCTGGCTGGCATATTACTTATAGTATCTTCCTGCGGAAATGTTAAATATAATTGCAATTTTGATACAGAAAATCTCTTAAACTTTGGTGAATTAAAATGAATATTAACTAGAACGGAATCCAATTTAACTGTTTTGATAAAAATTACACCAAAATGCTTTTAGTCATTTTAAATGATAGAGGTCACAAGTTAGCTACTTATCTTTGAGGTCAACAAAATATGGGATTTATGGAATTATTCAAAGGTCAGAACCTCTTAGAGTTCTCTGATCGGTTT
>Ga0115565_10003208_pt1 | contig 11794 bp, 10 predicted proteins | sample COGITO_mtgs_1105_FD_87199 | JGI IMG/M metagenome (GOLD analysis project Ga0115565, IMG submission 87199) | Pelagic marine microbial communities from North Sea - COGITO_mtgs_110530 | ecosystem: Environmental > Aquatic > Marine > Epipelagic | place: Germany:Helgoland, sampling site Kabeltonne... | reverse complement strand
TTATAAATTAATGATTCCAAGAAATTTAATCAACTTCTTGGACTTGTGGATCACTAGACATTCCTTCAGGCATTCCCATTCCACCCATTCCTTCAGGCATTCCAGGCATTCCACCCATTCCGCCCATTCCAGGCATTCCAGACATTCCTTCAGGCATTCCACCCATTCCGCCCATTCCGCCCATTCCGCCCATTCCAGGCATTCCACCTTCTCCTTCTGGCATTCCACTTGCATAAATCTTAGTCATAATTGGATTAAATACTTCATCCAATTCAGTTTTTTTAGCTTCATACTCGGCCTTTTCAGCATTTTTATTATCGTCTAACCATGTGTTAACTTCATCTGCTTTTGTTTCAATTGTAGTTTTATCTTCTTCTTCTAATTTATCTTTAATTTTCTCATCTGTCAATGAGCTCTTAATTTGATGAATATAATTTTCAAGATTATTTCTTGCTTCCATCTTTTCTCTAGCAATAGTATCTTCTACTTTAAATTTTTCTGCTTCATCAACCATTGCCTGAATTTCATCTTTGGTTAATCGTCCCTTATCGTTAGTAACAGTAATTTTTTCAGATTTTCCAGTAGATTTTTCTACTGCTGCTACATTAAGAATACCATTTGCATCTACATCATATGTAATCTCAATTTGTGGTCCTCCTCGTGGCATTGGAGGGATTCCATTCAAGTTAAATTCACCTAATTTATTATTATTCTTTGTAAATTGTCTTTCACCTTCAAAAACTTGCACTGTACAACCTGGTTGGTTGTCTGCATATGTACTAAATACTTGTGATTTTTTACAAGGAATTGTAGTATTTCTATCTATAATATTAGTCATTACACCTCCTGCAGTTTCTACACCTAAAGATAAAGGCAAAACATCAATTAGTAGAAGATCAGTTACTTTACTGTCTGTAACACCACTTAAAATTGCTGCTTGGACTGTTGCACCAAATGCAATAGCTTCATCTGGATTAATACTCTTACATAATTGTTTTCCATTAAAATATGCGCTCAATTGCTCTTGTACTTTTGGAATACGAGTTGACCCGCCAACTAATACAATTTCATGAATTTGACTCTTACTCATTTTTGCATCAGTTAAAACTTTCTCAACTGGATCAAAAGTTCTTTTGAATAAATCAGCACATAGCGATTCAAACTTTGCTCTTGTTATTTTTGTTGAGAAATCAATACCTTCAAATAATGAATCAATATCAATATTAGCAAAGGTAGATGAAGAGATTGTCTTTTTCGCATTTTCACATGCGGATTGTAGGCGTCTCATAGATTTTTTGTTTGATGAAATATCTTTCTTATGTTTCTTTTTAAACTCTTCTACACAATGATCCATTAATCTACGATCAAAATCTTCTCCACCTAAATGGGTATCACCTGCTGTAGATTTAACTTCAAAAATACCTTCATCGATAGTAAGCAATGAAACATCAAATGTTCCACCACCTAAATCATAAATAAGAATATTTTTCTCTCCATCCATTTTTTTATCTAATCCATATGCAATTGCTGCAGCAGTTGGTTCATTGATAATTCGAAGTACATTCAAACCAGCAATAACTCCTGCATCTTTAGTTGCCTGTCTTTGAGAATCATTAAAATAAGCTGGTACTGTAATAACAGCATTTTTTACTTCTTCTCCTAAATAACTTTCAGCGATTTCTTTCATTTTAACTAAAACCATAGATGATATTTCTTCTGGTTGATATTGTTTGCGTTCGTTTTTATAATTAACATCAACTAATGGTTTGCCATCTTTACTTGATACGATACTATATGGCAAATATTTAATATCTGATTGTACAATAGGATCTTTAAAATTTAGACCAATAATACGTTTAATATCAAAGATAGTGTTCTCTGGATTCTGAGAAGATTGATTCTTAGCAGCTGGTCCAATCAGTCTCTCTGAATCATTAAAAGCTACATATGATGCAGTAGTTCTTTCTCCTTGATCATTTGCAATAATTTCAACAGTATTGTTTTGCCATACACCTACACAACTAAAAGTGGTTCCCAAGTCAATTCCAATGCAGTGACTCATTTTATATAAATACATATAATAGAATGTTTAAATATATTTACTATTCAATTTTTTTACTATTTATTTAAAAACATGCAACTTTTTATATAAATAATGGAGATAAAAGAAGAAAATAATTTTAAAGGATTATTTTCCTCAGAAAAGTATGCAATAAATACAAAAATACACAAGTTAGAAGGAGAGATATTAAATAAACCATCACGTACTACTATAGAAATAGGAGTAGGACAACATATCAATGACAATTATGGTATATTTATGAATCATTCATTTGAACCATCGTGTAAAATTGACAATGGATATATAACGGCAATTAGAGATATAGATATTGGAGACGAGATAACATTTAATTATAATAGCAGTGAGACATCAATGTCATGTCCATTTGTGGATAGTAAAACAAATAAAATGGTTAATGGAAAGTATTAATTATAATGATAAATATTTTCTATAAATAAAATCTAAATATTCTGAGTCTTGATATTTAATTTAAATTTATTTACAAATTCTAGTTTTGTAAATATTTTAATATCCAAGTCTCGTGCTTTATTTAATTTACTTGAATCTGCAGTTTTATCAATAGTAACAACATAATCAGTATTTCCACTTACTGCAGTAGATAATGTCCCACCCTCTGATTCAATTAATTGTTCTAATTGTTTATCACGAAATCCAGTAAACACTAATTTAATATTATTAAATTTTCCAGCTGTATTTACTTGTTTAGTAATAATTTTAATTTTAATTTTCTTATTCTTGTCTAAGAATGTTTTAAATTTATTTATATTTTCAACAAACTGTGTTGCAGTTTTTGTATCAAAACCATCTATTTCAATAATTTTTTCAATAAACTTTGCCTTAGTCATTTTAATAGTTAAAATATTAGGTGTATCATTTACGATTAATGCCAATTTCTTAGTACCTAATCCATGTCCAAATAAATTACTAGCGGCCATCACTTTAGTTAAATCAACATCTTTAATTGCATTTTGAATATTAGTATAAACTTTTGTTGCCATTTTTTCTTGGAAACCTTCTATTTCTAAAAAATCATCAATTTTTGCATTAATAATATCATTGATATTATCTAAACCAACATCAATCATCTTCTTAATAATACTTTCATCAACATACTTAATTTCCATTTTTTTGAAAAAATATGTAATATTCTTTACTAAAATATCATAACTTTCACTTTCACCCAAATTATCTTTATCAACTATAAAATCAACATTCGTTTCATTCCACTGATACTTAATTTTAGGTAACGTTGGTTTGACCTTTTTAATAACTTCAACAATATATGGGATTACCTCCCCAGCTCTAGTTAATTTAATTTTAGCACCAATTCCTAAACCACTATCAACAACATTCTTCGCATTATGACCTGTTACATGTGTAATTGTAATTCCACCAATAATTGTAGGTTTAACATGAACGCGTGGTTTAATAAGTCCATCTTTTGATATACGCCATTCAATATCAGTTACCTCGGTAAGCATAATTTGGTCATCTAAAAGTTCTTTAAATGCGCATGCATATTTCGGGTTACCCTCTTTATTACGTGGATGTTTATTATTATCTGTAATAATAATTCCATCAATATCAAAATCGGCCTCTCTTTTTCTTTTTTTAAGATATGTACTTAATAGTGTATCGTTAATAGTTTTAACTTCTGTAAATGGGACTGTATTGAATTTTAATTTCTTTAATAATTTTAATTGATTTCCAATAGTATCTTGTGGTTCCACAATTTCGTAAGAGACAAAAGTAATATTTTCTAACTCTTTCTTACTAATTTTTTTCTTACCAACTAAACCATTTATCATTGCCCTAGTATTTACGTATTTATCTTTATGTTCTTCATAAATATCGTGTGAAATTAATAGTTCCCCTCTTACAGTCATATTCGTTTTAATATCAGGTATTCCCTTTATTCCAGATAACATAGAAGTGATATTTGTTCCAACAGTACCATTGCCTCTTGTAAATAACATATGTTTGCCATCATTGCGCATAACTAATAAACCAGATGTACCATCAAGTTTATCACTTAAAATATAGTTACCTTTAAATTTTTGAACCCATTTATCAATAGAACCAGTTCCAGGTTTAATTTTATCCATGCTACCCATAAAACATGGTAATTTAATTTTATCTTTGGAATGTGTTTCATCCGCAATCTGAATCAATAATGGATGGTCGGGGTCTCTATGTTCCAATTCTTCTTTTAATATATCATACTCGCTATCCGTCATAATAGGATTATCATGATTATAATATTGCTTGTTAGCATCTTTAATTAACTTTACAATTTTAGTCAAAGTTGCATCAATTAAAAATTCATAAGGTTCTTGTTTAAATTCTTCTAGAATTGTCATTGTATTATATAAATTATAAGTAATAATTCTATTAATAACTTATAATATCAATTTTTTACAAAATTTTAAGTTTAAATTTAAAGAAAAGTTTCTATTTATTATTAATAAATAATGGATACAATTGATGAGAATAATAGTTTAAATGAGAAATCATCAGATAATAAAATATCATTAATTAAAATTTTATACTTATGGCAAGAAAATAATAATAAATTTAATAGTAGAAGCAAGATATTACGAACAATTGATAAAAATATTAAATTAAATGTTCTTACTACATATCATGGTAATAAAGAAATACTATTAAAACCACGTTATATCACAACGGATCCATTTAAGAATGATGAATCGTTAATTGTTATGTGTGATATATTTGGAAGTAATGGAACTAATTTAAATTCAGATAAACGTATTGACTTGGTAAAAAAAATAGAAACATATAAAGATATAATTATTGAAACTGAACCAAAATGTAGTTTTATTATAAAAATTACATTAACAGATGATTTAACAGATGTTAAAAAGAATGATATTATTGAAACATTTGTAAATGTTGCTATAAAGGGGAAAGTAAATATTAATCAGTATTACTTTGAGAATAAAAATACAGTAATTTTTGAAAACGAGTTTAATGATTATATAAATTGTGCAGATGAATTAACATTTTTTAAATATGTATTATTTAGAACATCTAATATTTTAAATTTTAATTATAAATTAGAAGATAGTTTTACATATAAGTTATTAAATAAAAATAGTAATAAAGAAGGAGGATTAGAAGAATTAAAAGCATTAAGTGATAAATTAAATAAAATTAATGTTATAATACCTGAATCTATTGAGAGAATAGGATATGGTTATTTATTAGATAATACGTATACAAATGATATATGTATATACCATAATTTTAGTCAAATACTGGATTCTTTGTATAAATAATTGAAAAATATATAATTTATAGATGTATTAATTATATATATATATAAAATGGAGTTATTCTATAGTAAAACCATATCGTTTAATAACATAAATAAAATTAAAAATGAGTTTCTTCAACAATGTAATTCTAGAATTATATTGGGACGAGAGACAAACTATAAATATGATATTTTTATAAAAGATAATTTTATAGGTATTATAGAAAAGAATTATTTAACAGATTTAATTTTTAATATTGAGAAAAATGGTAATTTAGGTTATTCGTATAAAATGGAATTATCGTGCAGTACATATGGTTCTAATATAAAATGCAATGTTCTTTATGAGCCGCAAATTTTACTTAATAGAATTGAATCAAATGAAATCTATGAGTTTGAAAATTCTTTCTTTAAGAATATTTTACAATCAATCAATACGAGTAAAGTGATCGATGAACGATGGAAAGAAAAATCATGTTACGATGATTCTATTGCGAAGCAACCTAGTAAATTAAATATTAAATTATTCAATTATCAATTACAATCTTTAAAAAGAATGAAAGACATTGAAGAATCTAAAAATACACATATATTAGATACAAATAGAAAATTATCAGAAGTGTTTCGAATTATAGATAAAAATTCTGAAAGTAGTAAATTATTTGACAAATTTTTATTTGATATGTATGACTGTAAAATTAATTCAAACGTAACACATAATTTTTATTCATCTGGAGGCATATTGGCAGATGAAATGGGTTTAGGAAAAACGATTACATCTATCGGATTAATTATTGATAAACCTTATAGATATATTCACAATAATAATGAAGGTACTTATAAGTTTGAAACAAAGCCAGTACGTAATATCGAGGGTTTAGTAACAAAAGCAACATTAATTTTATGTCCAAGTCATTTAACGAAACATTGGAGTAGTGAAATTACAAAAGCAAATCCTAAATTAATTCAGATACTATTTTTAACAAAAGTAAATCATGAGAAATATACATATCAGGACATATTAGATGCAGATGTAATTATTATTTCATTTCAGTTTTTATTCAATATTAATTATTATGTTAACTGGGCATTTTATAAAGATTCGTCTAATACTCGATGGACAAAAAGTTATATATCAGATGTAAATGCAATTGATAGACGATGTACTCAAATGAGAAACATTGCAAAATTTAATAAAAAAATCATTAATTCATTAAAGTATAATGTTATATTTGAAGCTATATTTTGGAATAGAATTATTATTGATGAAGGTCATGAATTATTTTCTGGAAATTATAGTTTTGAAAATATATATTTACAAAACGTTTTAAAAAATTTACAATGTAATAATAAGTGGTATATTTCTGGAACTCCGTTCTATAATATATACTCCTTAACCAATGTAATGGATTTTCTAGATTTTAAAACTGAGATAAAATCAAACGATCTTAAATATATTTATAATTTATCTAATAGCATGAATCATGGTTTATCTGAAACTAATATCGTTAATTCAATCTTTAAACAGAATTATATTAGAAATACAAAGGAATCAGTTAAAGATCAATTAACTATCCCACCAGCAAATATAGAAAATATCATGTTGGAATTTTCTGAGTTTGAATCAACATTATATACATCTTTGAAATACACCAATGAAGATTATTTAAGACAAATATGCTGTAATATTCAAATATGCGATAAATTTAATAATGGCGATGTTAATAACATCTTAAATTTCAATGAAGTAAAAGAGAAATTAATTAGTGATAATAAAGAAAAAATCCAAAAAACACAGTTATCTATCGATAATTTAAGTAGTACTGCTGCTGGATATATCGCAAGAAAACAAATGTTGGAAAATATTATTGGATCATGTAAGTTTCTACTTAATTGTTTTAATACTGATATTAAAGTAAACTGTGAAAGCTGTCCTATTTGCAGATGCGAGTTTGATGATCCAGTTGTTACAGAATGCGGACATAACTTTTGTTATGAATGTATTACAGAAGTATTATCTATTGCGTCATATAAACAAGAATGTCCAATGTGTAGAGCAGCAATTGGGGCTTCTAAAATATATAAATTAGAAGACAAAGTTGATCCAAACAAAGAAGATCAAATAGACGAGCTAGTTTATAATTATGGAACAAAGATCGCAAAACTAATAAAATTATGTAATCAAATTTTATTAGAACCTTCTAATAAAATAATTATATTTTCAGAATGGGATAAACTCCTTTCTATGGCTGGTACTATTCTGAAAAATAATAGTATTAATAATGTATTTTGTAAAGGAAATGTACATCAAAGAAATGCAGCGATTGGAGCATTCCGATCTGATCTATCTAAAAATAGAAAAAATTTAGATAATATACCCAGAGTTATCATGTTATCAACTGAACATGCTGCATCTGGTACAAACTTATCTGAAGCAACTCATATTATTTTTATGGAACCTCATAAAGGTGAATATGGAGCTGTTAAATCAATGGAAGATCAGGCAATTGGACGTGCAGTACGTTTAGGACAGCAAAACCAAGTTAATGTTTATAGGTTAATTATGAAAAATACAATTGAAGATGAAATTATGAGTAAATATTTACAAGGATTAGATACAAATATTAAAGACAATGAACAATTAACTATTGACACATCACACGATAACCATTTAGCCGTTGATATCTAATATGAAGAATAATTTTGATAAGTATCCAACGATACTGGCTCTATATTATCATCATCCAAATTATTTATTTCTTTTTTTATAATATTTAATATATTATCATCAATATCATCTTCAGCAACTATATCATCTTTAATATTATATACTTGATTATTTACAATATCTTTATTTCTAATATAATTTACATGTACCTCATTTGGTCCAGTTAGTTTCTTATTATTGTTATTATATTTATATCGTAAATACAATACTAAAAATAAAAATAATAAAACAAAAATAAAATCAGCATAATTCCTTAATATATAAACTATATGTTTACATACATAAGAAAATGTATTATTAATAACACCAGGATCAGTACTTGTGGTATTATATTTAAGTAATTTTTTTACAACATCTCCTTCAACTAATTTCGGTTTTAGGGTCATTATAATAATAATCTTAAAATAAATTTTATAATTAAATATAAATGGATACTTTATTAAAAATAATAATAGGAATATTATGTTTATTAATAATGTTACAACTCGTGTATTCCTATATAACATTTTCGTCCTTCTCATGCCCTGATTGTCCAGAATGTCCAGAAATTACTACATCAGAAATAATAATGCCATCAAATGACTATATAATTAATTATATAAACAAAACATTTTTAGATATTAATGATGATATAAAAAGTATAGATTTTTTAAAAACAAATGTATTATTTGCTGATAACTATATTGTTAATTTTGAACAAGATGCAGAATCTATAATGACAAGAATAAGAACTGAAGTAGATAACAAAGACGATATCTTCAATGAAGCAAATTTTAAATATATACAATCTTTTGATAATGATAAAAAATCTAAATTTAATCTACAATATAATATAAAAGAATACCCATCGCCTTTAATATATTTTGAAGGATCCAAATTACTTTTTGCATACCTAAAATCTCAAAATATATGGAAAATATTAATTGATATAGGTAAATATCAATAATCTTTTAATAGCTCTTCATCATCTGAATCAATATTATAATATCTTAATCTAAATTTTTTAATATAATATTGCGTTTTTTTAATCAAAAAATAAATACATATTAAAAAAATGATTGAGAAATAAATAATTACCATTATATATTTCAATAAATATTCTTTTATATAATGATAATTATTTGTTTTTGTAATTGCAAAATAAATACATATCAACGATAGTATTACGAAATAACAAAATATCATTACATATTTCAATATATAATCTTTTATATGTATAAATAATTTTCTACATTTAATTATATGAATATATCTTTTAATCGACTATTTATTTTATTTTTAGTGATATGTATATTATATAAAATTCGAAATACTACTGAACCATATGAAAACGAAGAAATTTATGTAAAAATATTTAGAAATAATTACCCATGGAAATATGGTTTTAAAAATAAATCGAATATAAATATAAAATTTGAAATAGAAGATAAAAAAAGAAATAAAAAAACAATATCTAGTATTATTATTCCTAAAACATTATATAATTTAGAAAATAAAATGCACTTATCAACATTTTTAAAAAATAAATCATATTATCCAGAAACATACATATATAATAAAAAAAATAAGATATTACCAAAAAATAACGATATATGGTTCATAAAAAAATGCGGGTATTTAACATATGGCGGTTATGACGTTAATGTAGTAAATAACGTAAACAAAATAAAAGATTATATACAGGAGAATAATAATTATATTATTCAAAAATCAATAAACGATTTATATTTATATAATAAAAAAAAAGGAGATATCCGTATGTATTATCTAGTTACTTTATATAAAAATAAACTTAATTTTTACCTTTATAAAGATGGATTTATAAAATTAGCAAAAAATGATTATGATCCAAATGCGTTATCTACTGATATACAAATTACTAATACTGCGCAAATTAATAAAAATGATAAACCACGATCTATGATTTTTGATAAAACATTTAAAAATTATGATTTATTTCTCTCAAAAATTAAAACAATGTTAACAGATCTTTCAAATGAAATAAAATTATCATTCCCAAAATATTATAAGAGTTATTATGCGTTAGAATATCAACTATGTGGACCTGATATTATTTTTGATAATAATAATAATCCTTATTTAATTGAATTAAATTCTAACTTTCCAGCATATATAACTAATAATACAGACGATATTATAAAAATGAAAAAAAATATTTCAAAAATTATATCTAATCATCTATTTAAACCAGCAATTAATAGAGAAAATATTGATTTAGAAAAACACGGATTTATTAAATTATAAATTATTTATTATATTATATCTACATATAATATAATGAAATTTTATAGATTTGGTATTCTATTATTTCTTTTTATATTTATTATATATTATTTAAGTAATAAACCATATATAGATCAGGATATAGACAAATCTATATATTTAAAAATATTTAGACCATCTCATCCCTGGGGGAAAGGGTTAAAACGTAATTCAGATATAGAAATAAATTTACAAATTCAAGATACAAAAAAAAATAAGAAGACAATTGCGTCAATGTTAATGTCAAGATGTTTATATAAATTGGATAATAAATTATATTTATCTAAATTTTTACAAAAGAAAAAATATTATCCTAAAACACATATTTATAATAATAAAAATAGATATATTCCAAATGATAATAATACATGGTTTATAAAAAAATGCGATTATACCTCATTTGGAGGAAAAAATATATATATTGCAAATAGTCATAAAGATATTAAAAATGTATTAGGTCAATCAAATACATATATAATTCAGAAGTCTATTTCAGATGTATATTTATTTAATGGGATTAAAGGAGATATGCGTATGCATTATTTAATAACATTATATAAAAATAAATTAAAGTTTTATTTATATAAAGACGGACATATTAAACTAGCAAAATATAAATATAATAAAGACAATATTACAACTGAAGTACAATTAACAAATGTATCACAAGTTAAAGAAAATGAATCTGCAAGATCTTTACATTTCTCACAAGACCTTGTTAATTATGAACCGATGTTTTTAAAAATAAAATATCTTTTAACAGATTTATCAAAGGAAATTAAAAAATCATTTCCACCAAAATATAAAAGTTTTTATGCATTAGAATATCAATTATGTGGCCCAGATATCATATTTGATAATAATATGAATCCTTATCTATTGGAATTAAATACAAACTTTCCAGCATATGTTATGAAAAAAGATATCAAAGAAGTCAAGAAAACAAAAAGAAATATTGCGGATATACTAACAAATCAATTATTTAAAAATGCTATTAATAATGAAGACATCAATTTGGAAAATCACGGATTTGTTCGATTATTATAATTACATATTTTCTAATACTGTATTATAAAAATTATTTTTTATAGGCTCATTGTTTAGATGAATATTTATATCCGGTTTATAATTCAATTCTAATATTTTGCCATTATTTGTCGTATATGGTACGTATATATCATTTGAAATAAAATCAATTCCAGTACAAAATATATCAACCTTCTTGGTTACATCCAAAAAGAAGTCCTTATTTATTTTTGGTACTTTATTTATATTTATTCTTTCACATTCTGCACCATTTTGCATATTTATTATATTCGATATATCAATTTTGTGATTTTTTGGTATTATGGTATCTAAATTAACATTTTGATATTTTAATAGACGTATATTCGGTAGTAGTTTGTCTTTATATTTTTTATTT
>Ga0115565_10003204_pt1 | contig 11797 bp, 9 predicted proteins | sample COGITO_mtgs_1105_FD_87199 | JGI IMG/M metagenome (GOLD analysis project Ga0115565, IMG submission 87199) | Pelagic marine microbial communities from North Sea - COGITO_mtgs_110530 | ecosystem: Environmental > Aquatic > Marine > Epipelagic | place: Germany:Helgoland, sampling site Kabeltonne... | reverse complement strand
CATTTAATAAAAATGTTTCCATTTTATGTCTTGTAATATCATCCAAAATCACATCTGATAATACACTTGGTCTATATTTTTCAACCCATGGTAGATAAATTCTATTAGTTTTAACTTTTAAAAAATTTAACTTTTTCGACTTGGTGTTATTATTATTATTTAAATTAAAATTTAATATTTCAATGCTCATTTATTATACTATAATAAAAGTATCTTTATATATAATTAAATTTTCAATTTATATATAACAAAATTAAAGGTTATAAAATAAATAATTCTATTTTATAAGGTTCAATTATATATATTGATTTATATAAATTTAGTTTTGATATCTCCATTTATTTTGCTAAATATAAATTTTAAATTATCAAATGTTAAAAATGTATTTTTTTTAAATATCTTAATAATATCTTTTATTATTGTATCAAGTTTTGGATAATCCCATTTAAAACTATCGTAATCATTTAGAAATTCAATCAATCCATATTTTAATGTATTAAATTTAATAATTTTCTTAGAAATACAACTTGATAATAACATCATTGCAATATCAATATCATCTGGATTATCCAGAATATATAAAACCCAATAATAAATTAGTTTATTCGATTTTACGGGAATTTTCATATTTGTAATATTTACTAAAAATTCTTCTAAATTCACATCATCCTTATAATCATTTATATTACTTTTAATACATGTTTCAATTTGTTCATCTGTGAAATATTCGGTATTATTATCTACTATTACAGGTTGTTCATCTATTTTGTCATCAATAATATCAAGTATCATGAAATATACTTTTTTATCTAATAGTGGATTTTTTAAAAAAATACTAAAATAATCAATAAACTTATTTTTTTCTTCTAAAGAAATATATTTAAATAAAGATGTTACAAGAATTACACCTAATTCCAAATCATATTGTCTATTAATATCTAAAGTAAGGTATTCTAAATTTTTTGTAATAATATTCTTATCAACTAAATTATATTTAAATAATTCTGCAATTATTTTCATTAATCCATAATTTTTATATTTCATTTTATAAAAATCCTCTATATTATTATTAATATAATATTCTAACGTTTTCTGATAATCTGTTATAACTATATTTTTAAATTCTTGATGTATTATATCTAATATCCGCTCTACAACATATTTATTATTAAATTTCCATTTATTAATATTAGAAAAAATTAGTTTTTCTAATAAATAATTCCATACATCTGAATGATGATCTGATCTAAATTTGTCAATTATAGAATTAATCAAATAATCAAGCTGTTCTTCTGTAGTAATCTTTAATTTTAATATATTTTCTGTAATATCTTTAAAATTCAATTTAGAATACATATTTAAATTACTATTAATTTTTTTTTTAGTTTTTTCTATATCACTCGTAAATCTTTTTCTATGCCATTTATTTGTATTTAATTTTACATCTTGTGAAATTTTAACTTTAAACGTTTTCGCATCAGTCGATGATTTCATATTTTTCGCAATCAATATAAATTGTTTGTTAATATTCTCTGATATTATAATCTCATTTTTAAAATTAAATATAAATTCTGGCTTATATGTTTGAATTACCATTTATTTAAAATATAACTATTTATTTAAATATATTCTATATTATATATGAATAATTCGGTACAAAGAATCCCAATTAAATATACTATTTCTAATCAAAATATAAAATTAATAAATGGTGGTAATATTAACATGGAAGAAGATTATATTTTTGAAGGTTCAGACATTACTACTAATATAAATCATAATTTATTTGATATTTCTACAGCTATTAAAGAAATAAATAAAATAAATAATTTAGAATATGTTAAAACTGGAAATTAATATATTAAAATTTATATGTAGATAAATCATCCGCACAATATATATTACATTCAACATAACAGTTTGTATCATTTATTATATTTTGTTTTTCCTTCATTTCACCATCTTCATAATTATATCTATTGCTAAAATGTGTAAATATTAGATGCTCGCAATTTACATTTTTTGCATTACTTGCAGCCATTCTATTAGTAGAATGACCATACGAATTTGCTTTAGTTGTTAAATCAACAATCTCTTTATATGTCATATTAGGATTGATCCCATATGTACATTCATGTATTAAAATATTTGTATTCCCAAAATATTTTATTACATTTGATGCATCATTGTTATCTAAACAAATAATAATTGACTGGTCCTTTAATCTCATTGTATAATCATCTAGATTTAATACAGTATCTGATAATTCAATACACTTTCTTTCTTTCAATTCCGTAATTATCTTCATTACAGGACTAAACCCCAAACTAACTATCTCCGAATAATACTTATCTAGTACAGGTTTTAGTTTTTCAATCTCTATTTTTGGAGAATTTTGTTTTTTAATAATTTTATATGCATAACAAAATTCTTTATGTGTCACAAAACATGATTCAATAAAATACGTATTTTGTTTATATTTTATCATATTTATTTTATCATAAATATGGTTATACTCATGAACTATTATTTCATATTCACTAATATGGCAATATGGCGAACATGTGGTATTATTTATATATTTTTTAATTCCATATGGACCATAAATATGTAATGGTATTTTACGGTATTCATTTATTGTGGCAAGTAACCCATTTAAACCAAATATATGATCCCCATGTAAATGAGTAATATAAATAGATGCCAACTTATTAAACTTTAATTCCGATTTCAATATTTGATTTTGAGTTCCTTCACCACAATCAATTAATATATATTCGCTATCATCTAACTCAATCGCAATAGATGTAACATTCCTATATTTTGATGGTTTCCCAGACGCTGTTCCTAAAAATGTAATGTTCATAATTAGTTATAGTTAATAACATACATTAATATTATTTTGTATTTAAAAAAATCAATTTTTAATTTATACTATTAATATATAATTATGGATAATGATGAAATTGTTGCATCATTAAATAAATATAAAATAGAAGAATTTAAAACACAATATTTAGATGAAACTATTGATTATTTTAGTAAATTAAAAACGAAAATAGATAAAATCACTGACAATGAAATGTTATTAACAGGTATTAAATTAAATTTATTATATAATCAAAAGAAGTATTTTACATATTTTGATACAAAATTACCTGACAATATTATATGTTATAGAAAATTAAATTTATCACAGAAACAATCTGATAATCTGATTAATCAACTTTATGGTATTAATCAAGTTGACTTTTTGTTAATATGTAAAAAGTTAAAAAGTGATACAACTACCTTTTATTTTTATATATCAAAAACTGAACTTAATGATAAATCAAAATTCTTAATAACAGAATATTATTATGAATTATTATCTACTTTTCTGGGATTACAAACATTCTATTTCTTAGAACATCAAAATCTTGAACATTATTGTAGTGATATTATATTAAATAATTCAAAAAAATTATACAAGGAATTATTTAATTATAGTAAAGTTTATCAAGAACTAACATGGCAAGAAAAAGATAGAACTATTGTTTTTAGTGGTTTAATATATCATTTTTTAGGTGCATTGTACACATCTGACTTAGATTTAATATATGTATCAAATGATGATAGCACATGTGAAAAATATGTTGATATATTTAAAAGTTTAGATACTCATTTATTATTAAGCAATAAATGTATTAAAACAATGGAAAAAAATTCATTACCATATTTAAATTTATGGCTAAAATATGAACTACCTCGCTTAGGTAATGTTGATAGTATTTATACTGTTTTGATAAATCCAAAACATCATTTCCATTTTTTCGGTTTCAAATGTTTAGATATTGTAATTAATGTGCAAAGAACTATTTCCAGAAGTAATTCATTGAGTATATTAGACATATACTTACTAAAAACTATGAATAATTTAGACTTTTATAAAGATTTATGTATTAAAAATATTAATATAAGACAAGGAAAAGTTATTGTAGTGAATGATGGTATTGGATTGGATGTTTTATATTCAAAAGCAATTGACCATGTAAAAAAATGGTACAATAAAGATGTAACTATTGACGAATTTAAAACCCATTTCATTAAATGTGAAAAATTATATAAAACTATTTATTATAAAAAACCACGAGTTGTTAATACTTATACTACTTCATTATTTAATTATAATAGAGAAATTGTAACGTTCTATTTAAAAAAATATGCACGAAATTCACAACATTTATTAGATATTGGTATCGGAAAATGCAATGCAATGTATGATTATCTAAAATTAAATATTAAAAATATTCATGGCATTGAACCATCAATACATAGTATTAGTATAGCAAATGAAAGACTCGCTAGAATTAAAAATCCTAATATTAAAATTATACATGGCTTTGGCGATGTAGAATGGACTGATAATATTCTAGTTAAAAATACATATGATATTGTTATATTAACATTTAGTATTCATTATATGATAGATAAAATAGATATATTAATTAAGAATATATTAAAATGCACTAAGACAGGAAGTTATTTATATATATTCTGCTTAGATGGTAATAAAATATTCAATAAATTAAAAAAAACACAATACGGCATTAGATATCAGATTGAATATGAAAAAGAACCATTTTGGGGGGTTTATCAATATAATGATAATATACCTAATAAATTTATACATAATTTTAAAATGTTATTTTATATGAAAGATGCATATGGTGTTAATAATGGTTCTGAAGAATATTTAGTCAATGTCGATCAATTAATTCAGAAATTTGATAAATTTAAAATTATTGAAAATAATAATTTCTTAGATATCTATGATGATATAAATAAAAAATTAAAGGATAAAATTACACTTCCTTTCCAAAAAGAGATATTATCTTTACATAAAGTACTAATATTTAAAAGAAACTAAGACGTATCAAATAAATAAATTAATTAAAATTATTTTAATTAATTTATAATTTTTTAATATCTAATTTTTTATTAAAACAATAATTTAATACTTCCCAAATATTACTTACACAAGTAACCTTAAAATTTTCATCAATCAAATTATTTTCACCCGCTAAAATTTTATCTACATCCGACTTATTCTGCAATGGTATAAGTGCATGTGTAGCACCTGCCTTTTTAGCTCCGGTTAATTTTTGACTCAAACCGCCGATTTCTGTTACTTCGCCTTTCAAATTAATTTCTCCGGTCATTGCAATCTTATTATCAACCGGCTCATTCATTAATAGGGAAATTATCGCTGTTGTAATTGCTGCACCAGCAGAAGGGCCATCCTTTGGCGTTGCCCCATCTGGGCAATGAATATGAATACCCGTATTACCAAATTCATTCCACTCCTTATTTAATATCTCCTTATATTTATTTGGAATTATATTCCATGCAACGGTTTTTGCACATCTCATAGATTCTTTCATTATATCTCCTTGTTGACCTGTTAACTCTAATTGTAATTTATTTTCTGTTGGAATTGAAAATGCCTCTATTGGAACTAATCCACCAACACCCATATCATTCGCCCACAACCCATTTACTAGACCTATTTTTGGTTTATCAGAAATCGTATCTGCTTTATGTATTTTCCTTTTTTCAAATATATCATCAGTTAACATCTCCTTTGTAATTGTTATTGGAAATACTATCTTTTTACCTAATATTTTCGTACCACTTAACATCCTTAGATTTAATTCTTTACATATTTCTAACATACATTCCTTTAATTTACGTACTCCTCCTTCAAATGTGTAATTTTCAATTATAAACTCTATTATTTCATCTGGAAAATCTATTTTACTACACTCATAACCAACTGATTTTATTATCTTTGGAATTAAATGTTTCTTACTTATTTTCATCTTTTCATTTAACTCAAAGCCATCCGTTCGAATTATATACATTCTATCCTTTAGAATTTTATTAATTTTTGACTCATCATTAAATGAAAATATAAATATCGCTTTTGACATATCAAAATCGATCCCCTGGAAATATTTATCATTATAATGACTATTCTGTGTCGCATCTGTTAAATGCATTAAAATATTAATTATTTCCTCTCCTTTTGCAGTTTCACTTACTTTATCTAACTCATCAAAAAATATTACAGGATTCATACATTTTGACTGTATCAAGCATTCAGTTATTTTTCCCCACCTTGAACCCTCATATGTATAATCAAAACCTTCCAAAAATGCGGAATCTGTCGCACCACCTAATGCAATAAATTCAAATGGACGCCCTAATGCTTTTGATATACCATCTTGGATTAGTTGCGTTTTACCTACTCCAGGAGGGCCTTGTACCGCAAGGACAGTACCCCCTTCTTGAGGATTAGAAATTGTCTGTGCAATTACTTGCAATATTTGTTGCTTTGCACTATCATGTCCATATACAGCATCATCCATATGTTTTCTTACAGATTTTAAATAACTCTTAATTTCCTTTTTCGATGACGATAATGATACAGGAGTATCTTTAAAAATACCAAATGGAATCTTATTTATACCATCTACCCATGTTTTTAATTTGAAAAATTCACCACTATATGGCGGTAGAGAATCAAAATTTTGTAAATTATTTAATATAACTGATTTATTATTAAACGACGTATTACTTTCAATTATATTTAATATTTTTGGTTTATCTATTTTATGGTTATCTTTTATTTCATTAATTGTTTCCAAATATTTCTTCTTCTCTTCCTCTTTTAAATTTTTAAAATATTTCATCTCATCTTTTGGCGTCAAAACACCATTTGTTAAAAATTTATGAAATTCCTTATCTAAATCATCTTTTGGTTCTTCACTACTAGTACCTTCCTCCTCTTCGTCCTCATCCTCCCCATCATAATCTTCATCATATTCGTCACCCATTAAATTATTTGCATCATTTAAATATTTCATTGGATCTATCATTAATTGAAATATTATATTCGATCCATTCCCTCTTGATGGAGGAAGATTATTATTTAATTTATTATCTTTATCTAAATCATCCAATTCTTCTAATAATTCTAATTTACTATCTATATAATCTTTTAAATTTAATGTATTATTATACTTATATTCAAATCTTATTTCACTTATTAGACCTCTCAGAATAGAATTTGATAATTCTACTGCTGATAATGATATTATATTGTTTTTATGTTCCTTGTCTTTTGTAAAATCTGAATTATTAATCTTTTGTTCTAATTCATGCAAATAAGAATTAATATTTACAGATTTTTTATTTCGCAAATCACGCTTAATTTGTTCTAATATTGACTTTGTCACTCTTCGCTTTAAACTATTCTCATTTAATAAATCTAAATTATGACTAGTTGTAATCTCATCATCACAAATATCGTTTATATCATCTATATCTTCTGAATTAATACTATCTTTCTCATCATCTGAATTTGATGAATCAGATTCATCAGATGAATTTGACGATTCATTATTAGGAACATACTCTGATGATTCACTATCTTCTTCTACATATTTGCGTTTTTTAGTATTAGTCTTATCGTCTAAGTTATTATTTTCTCTTTTTCTATTTATATTTACCATTTCAATAATATAATTAGCTAGTATTTAAGTATTTTTATTACACAATAGTTAGTAAATCTTGTAGACTCTTATATAGATTTACAGTTCAATATATTTATTTTTCATCATATCATCGTCTGTCATATAAAGATGAAAGCTTAAATTCTTAATTTTAATTTCAATAGACCCAAACCTTAAAATTTTATTTGTTTTTATTTTCTTAAAAAATGTTTTAACAAGATTTATATCTTTTACCCCATATAGATTTATTTCAAAATCATTATGCCCGTATTCATAATCTATAAACTTACATTTTTCTCTTATTTTGTCAAATTTATCAAACTCTTTCGATTTATATGGTCCGCCTAAGTCTATCAATGTTTGACTCTTTTTTATTATAATATAAGAGTTAATATAGATATAAGGGTAATTCGAATCGGTTTTAATTACTAGTTTTTTATTCTTAATTGATTTTTTTTTATAATTAATCTCCATTACAGTCTTGTCATTCCCATTCCAAGTATAATTATATGGTAAATGTTTGAGAAATGTATCATATACAAACTGTTGTTCTTCCAACTTTAACTCAAAACTTAAAATTGCTAGCTTATTAAAATTTATCTCTAAATTTTTATGTAAAAATACAGTCATAATAATAAAACTTGTATCCAGATAGTTTTCTGTATAATACTGACTTATATAAGAATTTGCATAGTCTGTCCAATATAAACCCTTATTACTAATAGGCAAAGGTACTATATAAAATTTAATTTTTTTTGATTTAATTTCGGGCATTACTTTCTCTACTACAGTTTTTAATATACTATCTTTAAATATATATTTATTTATATTTACAGGGAGTATTACTTCTAGATCATAAAATGATGATAAACTAAATGCATCCTTTCCTGTTTTTTTTGATGTTTTTTTTGAAGTTTTTTTAAATAACTTTTTAGATGTTTTTAAAAAAAACTTTTTCGATGACTTTTTCGATGACTTTTTCGATGATTTTTTCGATGACTTTTTCGATGACTTTTTCGATGACTTTTTCGATGAATTGGTTTTTTCTGTAACGTATTTTTTCCATTTTTTAGTACCATTTTTATCAACGATTACAATATATGTATTTCCATCATTTCCTGTTTTTTTTACATTTTCTTTAAATAATGTTGCAGATTTCGCAGGAGAAGGTCTATCTTTTTTTTCAACAAAATATTTTGACCATCTTTTCGTTTTATTTTTTGTTTCAGTTACTATCCACATATTTCCATCTTTCCCTTTTTTTTTACTATTTAACTTCTCTACATGTGCACAATATCCTAACCCTTTTGGAGAAGGTTCATTCCCTATATAATTCCTTGTTATATCATTCTTGCATTTAGGCATTACTAATATTAAGATATTAATTGAATTATATATTTAATATACTTAAATAGTATATGATATTGATAATATAATTATGGTTAGAATTACAAAAAATATAGATGAATGTGTTGATGAAATAAAAAATGGGAATGTAGTCGTATTTCCAACAGAAACCGTTTATGGAATGGGTACAGATATATATAATGAAATAGGAGTTCGTAAGATATTTGAATATAAAAAAAAACCAAAATTTTTACCTCTTATTGTACACGTACATAGTTTCAGTCAAGTTACTGATTTAATAACATTAGATGATACTTCATTGATTTTTCTTAAAGATGTATTTGAAAAATTAACTCCAGGCCCTATTAGTTTTTTACTACCCAAATCAGATAAAGTACCTGATTATGTAACTGCAAATACATCTAAAGTATGTATTCGTATACCTTCAAATGATACTGCATTAGCATTTTTGAAAAAAGTTAATACGCCAATATGTGCACCAAGTGCAAATTCGTATTGCCATGCTAGTGCAACATGTGCTAATCATATACTTGAAGATTTTAGTGATCTAGATATTTTAATTTTAGATGATATGTATAAAGATACAGTTATTGGTATTGAATCTACAATCGTTGAAATTAACTTTAAAGATAAAATAATCGATTTTCTAAGACCTGGATTCATTACACCAAGTATGTTGTGCACTATTTATCAAGATTATGATTTTAGATATACATTAAATAATATTGTAGCAGGTTCTACGATGAAACATTATTCTATTAATAAAGATATAAGATTAATACAAAGTAATGAACTAATTAAATATTTAGATATTAAAAGCTCATCCTTAATTGAATTTGGAAATAATTTTAATGATTTGACATTTTGTAATTATTATTCTTTGTCTGTAGATAAAAATTACATTGAAGCAATGCAAATATTTTATTCAATACTAAGAAAATCAGAAAATGATGCATCTAATTATGTATATATATATTTACCTCGAATTTCGGAAGAAAATCATTTTTATACTGCGTTATATGATAGAATTATTAAATGTGTTAATGGAAAGATATTAACAATGCAAAATTTACAAACACAACAAACTCTACAAAAATAAGTTATTTAAATATATAATTATATATTTAAATATTATATAAATATATATATGAATACGGCAGTATGTGTATTAATAATTGATAAAAATAATTTTTTAGCAGTTAGTTTAAAAGAAGATCATACAGATTTAAATTTACCGGGAGGTAAAGTAGAAATGAATGAAACATTCGAAGAAGCAGCTATAAGAGAAGTTAAAGAAGAAACAGGACTAAATGTCTTTAATTTACATTTTTTATATAAAGATATTGATACAGATTATGAAGTTATTACATATTATACAAATGATTATCAGGGATTTATAAATACTCGAGAAAATCATGTTGTTAAATGGCTACCATTATATGACCTAACAAAATCTAAAAAATGGCCAGAATATAATAGTATGATATATAACAAGTTTTTAGAATTAAAATTATAATCATGCATATAAATTAAGAATATTACAAGGTGCATATAACCACCTTAACTAAATTATATAATTTAGTTAAGCTTCATTTTTAATTAATTCAATTGCTTTATTTGAAATGTCTTTATTAATTAAATTTCTATTATTATATAATAATAATTTTATTTCATCCTTAATTATATTTATTACTTTATTATTATCTTTTTTTTCTATATATCTATTAAATTTCTTCATCATTTCAGGATATTTATTTCCACTTTCAATCCATTCTTCTAAACGATACTCTATCATTCCCTCATTATCATCTATTAATTTTGTTATCTGGTCATCCCTATCGGCACATTTCCATTTATTACCGTCATATAACATTACATATTTATTCTTTAAATTTGAGATATAAATATTGTGATTTTCTGGTTTATTTGCATCAAAATGAACTTTCTCTATTAAATGTGGTATACAAAAATTATAATGTTTCAAACATTTTATTATATCTTTATCGGTTAAATGACTACGATCAGTATTACTATAACTTAATAACTTAATGTTATTCTGTACATTTATTGTATTATTACTATTATTTATTCCTGCTTTTTTTATTAACTCAATTATTTGTTTATCCCTTTTATCTAATTCATTTTTAAACATTTTATCTTTTTCATCTAATTTCCTATCTTTTTCATCTAACTTCATATTTAATAATTTTACTAATTCGATCATTGATTGCTTAACTTCTTTTTCTTCTTTTTTATCTTTACATGATTTCAAATGTTTAGTTAAATTACTTTTTGTTGAATACATTTTATTACAAAATTTACACTCATAATTAGACTCATTTTCTTCCATGTTGGATTTATTGGAATTATTTGGAATTAAAATAGATTTTTTATATTCTTCATAACTTAATCCTCCTAATATATATTCTTTATATTCATCTAAATTTATATTATTTAATATTATTTTACATACACGTTTACGACTTAAATGAATTGACATTTTCGTCTTGTGAGTTATGGTCCATCCACATCTATAACATTGATAATTTACCATGTATTATTATATTTAAACTATATTTTTTTAAATATATATAGTCTTATATTGTCTAATATTGTATTATTTTGTCTTTTATTGTCTTTTTTATTATTAAATACCATAAAAAGGTATTTAATAATGTAACGTTTTGTCTTTTTTAGATCATAAATAAAAGGACAATGAATATTTTAAGGACAAATATTCTTTGATGAGGGGGGGGGGGGAATTTTTATTTAAAAAAAAGAAATTCAGTTTTTTTTATAAAAAAAATTCTAAAAATTTTAAATTAATTTTTAAAACGGAAAAAAAAAATAATTATTTTTTTAATTTTACAAAT
>Ga0115565_10003197_pt1 | contig 11802 bp, 10 predicted proteins | sample COGITO_mtgs_1105_FD_87199 | JGI IMG/M metagenome (GOLD analysis project Ga0115565, IMG submission 87199) | Pelagic marine microbial communities from North Sea - COGITO_mtgs_110530 | ecosystem: Environmental > Aquatic > Marine > Epipelagic | place: Germany:Helgoland, sampling site Kabeltonne... | reverse complement strand
GCTTCATGGAATGTGCTTGCGGTCATAGGATTCTCCCAAAGTGTAAGTTGAGGCTACGCTCGATCAAGGGTCGCCGTGTGAACCATAGCCCCACCGCGCCAGGTCGTACAAGCCAAGTCAGGCAGCGGGATTCGGTAAATACTCGAGCTAGGTAGATCAGACGCCAGTACCGTACTCTTACGTCGCATCCGATGCGTAGCAAGAGATGTTCGAGGAAGGAATTTGCGGGATGTCTGACGCACCGACAACGCCAAGTGCAGTTCCTACATCACCGGCACCCCAATTGCCCTCGGCGAGTCCGGAGACCCTAGATCAAATCACCGAAACCACGAAACCGCGTGGCTGGTGGGCGTTATGGATCACTCTCGGTGCCATCGCGATGGTGCTGCTGTGGTCAATCTTGGGCAACATCCCGCAACAGGTAAGTGGCATAGGCACGGTGTCCGCACTTGCACACAGCAGAATCATCACCACGCCGATCTCGGGCACCGTGACACTTCCCGTGCCGGTAGAAGGAAGAAAAGGTGACGATTCCATCATCGCTACCGTCACGCCATTTGATGGCTCATCTCCGGTGAATCTTCTCGCCGGCGAAATCGGCCAAGTTACCGAGTTCTTTGTTGAAGAAGGTGTGGGGGTTGAGGTGGGTGAGAGCATCGCAACCTTGGTAACCCTCGTGGATCGCTCCAGTCCGATCACTGTCGTCACGTTCTTACCAGCGTCAATCGCATCAGTAATGAACCAGGGTGCGACGGTGCAGTTGACCGTGTCGAATGTTGCCACGGGTGTTACAACCAACCTGGACGCAATCGTTACTCAAGTAAGTGAAAGTGCCAGCTCCTTGGCCAGCATGGTCGCCGAAAGCGGGTCCGAGGAATTATCGGAACAGTGGTTCACCGATTCTGGCGGGCTGCCCTACCGGGTGGAGCTGACGGCATCAAAGTGGCCCGCGAAAGGATCGCCCATTCCGATACCGGGTGAAGTTATCGAGATGACGAATACCTACGCCTACGTTCACCCCATCGAATTGCTTTTCGGGGGCAATGAATGACCACACTTGATGCAGCGCCGGTTGTTGCACACCTGTCGGTCACGACGGAACCGAAGCGCGTCAAAGTGCCCACCATTTTGCAGCAGGCGCAGGTCGAATGTGGTGCCGCCAGCCTAGGCATGGTGCTAGCCCATTTTGGCCGTTGGGAATCTCTAGACACTCTGCGCGCTGCCTGCGGGGTATCGCGTGATGGTGCAAACGCGGTGCAAATTATGACGGCTGCTGAAAACTATGGTCTGGCCACTGAAGGGCATCGCGGAACCATGGCAGACCTCGATGGAATAGCGACCCCGGCGGTCATTTGGGTGCGCCGTTCACACTTTGTCGTCTTGGAAGGTGCGCGTGATGGCACCTTCTATTTAAATGATCCGGCTCGTGGGCGTTACAGCGTTGACACGGAAACTTTCACCGCCATGTACTCCGGTGCGGCAATCACGTTTACTAAGACCGAAGAATTTACGACCGCTGGTCATCGATACCGCGCCATGCCAGCGCTTTGGAAACGCTTGCGCAATTCCAAAAGTGGAGTCAACTTTGCCATCGCAACGGGTCTTATCGCGATGCTTCTGGGCCTAGTGCTAGCCCCGGTAAGTCAACTATTCATCAATGGCGTGTTGGAAAATTCCGAGCGTCGACTATTGGGCACGTTGATGTCGGTATTAGCGATCATTGGGCTGTTACGCGGTGGCATGACCCTGTTGCAATATGGGGTAATCAGTCGACTTGAGGCCAAGCTGACACTGGTGGGAACCGCAACGTTCGTCAGTCGACTCATTCGACTGCCACTGAGCTTCTATACCGAACGCTCAACAGGAGACCTGAGCCAACGAGCTGGATACAACGGAACTGTCGCGTCCCTTTTGGCGACTCAAATGGCCACAGCAGGTATCGCCCTCATCGGTGCGATCGGCTACGCAGCACTACTCCTTTACTACAGTTGGATCCTTGGCCTCGTGGTCTTGTTTTTGTCCTTTGCCAACGTAGTGCTCCTCCGAATCGTAATGAACAAGCGAACAAACACGCAGAGTCGAGTGATTCGGCGCCAAAACGAACTGCGGGGAACCACTACGGCTTCGATCCAGAGCATTGAAACGGTCAAATCAACGGGTATGGAAGACGATGTCTTCACCAGCCTCACCGGCCAACAGTCGGACTATGTCAGTGCCACGGCAGCGCTGGTACCAAGTTCAGCATTGCTTGTCGCCGTTCCGGGCCTGCTTTTTTCGCTGACGAGTGCAAGCATTCTGGTGATTGGGGGGTGGCTGATTATTCAAGGATCCTTCACCCTTGGTGGTCTGCTGGCCGTTACCGCATTGGCTGCGAACCTCAATGGACCCATTCAAACGTTGATGAGTACCGGCGGTCAGTTGCAGATCGTCACCTCAAGTTTGCAGGCGCTAGATGATGTGTTGGCGAATGAGCAAGAGGTGCGCTTTGACCGTCCGGCACTGGCCATTGATGCCCCACTGCCGCCTTTCTCGGGTCGAATCAAGCTAGAAAATATTTCTTTCGGGTACGGAGATTTGGCTCCATTGGTGATTGACGGACTCACGTTGGAACTCAAACCCGGACATCGCATCGCGTTGGTCGGCGGGTCTGGATCGGGGAAGACAACGGTCGCCAATCTTGCCGCGGGGTTGTATCAGCCGCGTTCAGGGCGCGTTCTATATGACGACGAACCCATGTCGCAGTGGCCGATGAATGTGTTGGAAAGATATGTGTCCAAGGTTGACCAGGACATCGTGTTGTTTGAGGGAACGGTTCGTGAAAACGTGTCCCTGTGGGATCACACCATCCCAACCCGAGATATTGAACAGGCGCTGTCTGACGCGCAGGTCCTTGACGATGTTTTGGCGCGCAGTGGGGGCATTGATTGTCAGGTCGCAGAGTCGGGTCGCAATTTTAGCGGTGGGCAATGCCAGCGCATTGAGATCGCCCGAGCCTTGGCACGCAACCCGCGCGTCATTATTCTCGATGAGGCGACAAGCGCCCTAGACGACATTACCGAGGTAGCAGTCGACGAAGCGTTACGCCGCCGCGGAATATCGTGTTTAATCGTCGCTCATCGCCTCAGCACTATTCGAGATTCCGACGAGATCATCGTCCTCGGTCATTCCGGAACAATCCTTGAACGCGGTACCCATGATGACCTCATGGCCAGCGGTGGCGCGTATGCACAGATGGTTGCCGACGCCGGAGATGGTGGCGATGTCGGATCCTGATGGCGTAGACGTAACCGCGAATGCCCGATTCACTGCATTGCCTGGCACAGGCAGCGTCCTGCAGGTAACTGCTGGCACGATTGATGTCTTTGCTCGTGACGAGACAGGCGTTCGTTTTCCCTTGGCAACTCTAACGATTGGCGATCAGGCCTTTGGTGCCGATGGTCTTGACTTGATTGCGGTGCCGCGACAAGGCGGAGCATCAGTTCTTCTTGATCCTGCGCCGGTGTTGACCAGCGACGCGATCGTTTCGTTTGCTCGCCGCATTCAAGATGAAATTGGTGAATCGGCAAGTGATCTTGCATCGGGAAACATAGCCGATTTCCCTGCAAAATTACTCAGTTGCGTGCAGGCGGCCCGGGAGGTTGAGAACACTCACCGAACGACGACAGCTCACGCCGCTGTGGCCGCCGGTGCATTTGCATATGACCAAGCGTTGATTGATTTCCGATACTCAAGCCAGACCCTCAAAGACCCTGTTGTAAATACCACCACTGGTCCACTCGTTGCCGTGATGACGATGCTGGGTGACCACCTCGGCTTCGCGGTGGTCGCTCCTACGGTCGATGAATTTCATGCTACGACCGACCCCATCCGGCTTATCGCCCATGCCTCCGGCGTCCGCTATCGGTCCGTTTCCTTGTCCCCGGATTGGATGAGTTTCTCAAACAGCACCTACCTGGGGACCTTGTTGGTTCCGGGTGCAGCCCCGATTCCGGTCGCACTCATCAAGGCAGGTCGTGGGTATGTGATTCAACGGCCCACCGATCTCACGCCCATTCCATTAACCGAGGAGTTACGCGGTCAACTCCTCGGGACGGTTTTTGAGTTTTACCCACCGCTACCCCAAAACCGATCAATCAACGTGCGCGACCTCATCGGCCTGGCGACCAGGGGTATGAATGGGCTGTGGGGGTTTGCCGCGCTGATGGCATTCGGTGTGGCAATGCTGGGCTTGCTCACACCTGTCCTCACGAACGTGACTATCGCTAGCATTATTTCGTCAGGAGAGGGTTCTCGACTTCTGCCCATAGGTGGCGCACTGGTCATTGCTGCTCTGGTGTCTTTTGTCTTTTCGTTGATTCAAAACTTCACCGTGTCAGCGATCTCACAGCGATCAACTCGAACGGCGCAGGCAGCAATGTGGGATCGCACTTTGTCGCTGCCGGCCAGCTTCTTTCGTAAGTACAGTTCCGGTGATCTGACCGTTCGAGTGATGGCCGTGGATAGCCTGCAATCGCTGTTGAGCACCCAGGTGATCAGTGCGATTCTGGCGGCAGTTTTTGCCCTGATAAACCTAGTTTTGATGTTCTACTACGACACGATGCTCGGCCTGGTTGGGGTGGCGTTTCTTGCCGTCTGCGTGTTGGTGCTCATCACCGCTACTCGCTCAGTATCTCGTTACGCTACAAAAACTTTGACCGCGCAGCGAGAGGCCAATGGCTGGATGGTGCAGATGCTGCGTGGCGTGATGAAAATTCGACTTGCAGCTGCTGAACCTCAAATGGAAGCGCGCTACTTCGAAATTGCCCGCCAACAGGCCGTAGCAATGTCTCGAGAAACGCTGGTCGTTGGTCGCATGAGCTCGTGGTTCATCTTTGGTGCCTCGGGTGCTTCAGCATTGTTCTACCTGGTGATTTTCCTGAGTTGGTCTGGCGACACCGCACCGATCACCACGGCCAACTATCTGTCCTTCGTCAGTGCCTACGGTCTTGTCTTCGCTGCGGTGGCGGGGCTTTCTTCGTTGATGTCGCCGCTGGCTAATGCTGGACCAACTTTCAGCCTGCTGGCCCCCATCATGGAGGAGTTGCCAGAACTTGCCGGCGGCCGTCAAGATCCCGGAACACTCACTGGGCATATCGAATTGCGTGATGTGTCTTTCCGGTACACCGCTGATGGTCCCCGGGTTCTGAAAGGTCTCAATATCTCGATTCCACCGGGTTCGATGGTGGCGTTGGTTGGCGCTTCAGGTGCGGGAAAATCTACGATTACGCGGCTGCTCCTCGGCTTTGATAAACCCGAGGAGGGACAGGTCTTATACGATGGACGCGATTTGCTTAGCCTGGACCCCACCCTGGTGCGCGCACAAATGGGTGTCGTGGTGCAAGACGGCACCATCACCCGCGGCAGCATCCTGCGCAATATTCTTGGCGCCACTTCAACGGATGAACCCAAGGCATGGGAGGCAGCTGAAGATGCGGCACTTGCCGATGATATTCGTGCAATGCCAATGGGAATGCAAACAATTGTCGACCCAGGTAATCTTTCGGGCGGACAGGCTCAGCGAATCTTGCTTGCCCGCGCCCTGGTCCGTAAACCGTCAATTCTGATTCTTGATGAGGCGACGAGCGCCCTGGACAATGCCAGCCAGATGCAGGTGACGCAAGCCATGACTGCCCTGAATGCAACCCGGGTGATCGTTGCGCATCGGCTTTCAACTATCCGCGCCGCCGACCGAATTATCGTTTTGGATGGCGGTATTGCGGTCGAGTCGGGAACCTTCGATGAGTTAATGGCCAAGCAGGGTGTATTCACCTCCCTGGTGACCCGCCAGATTGCCTAGCACCTCACTGCATTGCATCTTCGTCACTAGCCTCGGCATCTTGCGCGAAGTGTTCCCCTTAGAAGGGTGGTTCCCCGTTGTTGGGTTCGGTGCGTCCGTGGGCAAGGTCATCGGCCTGGCTGCGCCAGTAGGGCTCATGCAAACGGGTGAGTCCGTGACGGGTCGTGTGGGTGACGGTGCCGTCGGCGTTCATGCGCATGTTGATGTGTCCACCGGTTTTGTGTTGATGGTCGCGCCAACATAGGGCGTGCAGGTTGGCCGCTGAGGTGGGTCCGTCGTCGCCCCATTCCATGACGTGGTCAATTTCGAGTCCGGGTGTGTGCCGATTGCATTCGGGTACCGAGCATTCGGGGTAGGCGGCCAATATGTAGTCCCGTAGTTCTTGGTTGGGTCTATATCGGGTGCGGCCGAGGTCGAGAAGGTGACCACTTATTGGGTCGACCACCCAGCGTCTCCATACGTCAGCTTCCGCGGCGAGGAGCCGGGAGTAGTCGGGGTCGATGGGGCCGTATCCCAGGATTTCTCCGGGGTGATCAGCCATGTGCAGCAGGGTGGGTAGGTCGATGATGACTCCCACCTCGATCCGTGTCTTGCCCTGCACGCTGGGTAGCACACCGGTCGTGGCCAGGACGGCTCCGGCTTCGCGGATCACAGCAACAAGCGCATCTGCGCGGGCCGCCTGCCAGCCTCGGGGGGCGGCTTCAGGGTTGGCGCTTGCATCTTCGTCGCGCAGGCGTGCGGCGAGGGCATTGAGGGTGTCGTGCAGTTCCATGGCCAGGTGCGCAGGCAGGAGGGCGGTGAGATAGGCCGAACCGGAGGAATGGTCGAAGCTGAGGTTGACGTAGCGGCGGGCACTGTTTTCTTCCCGGCGCCTGATGACGGTTTCGGGATCAACGGCGATGACCGCGCGCCGCAGCTGCCGCACCGCCCAGGCCCGGGTGCGCCAGCAACCTTCACCGGTGTCGGGGTCGATTACGCAGATGGCTCGGGGAAGCACCCGGTTCTGTACCGCGGTGGTGTGTTCATCGGTGAGCCCGAGGGTGGAGTCGACGAAGGCCATGGCTACTTCCCAGGACATGCGCCCGGCTCGCACCGCTTCGCCGGTGGCAGCTAAGGGCCCATCCGCAGCGAACGCAGTGCCGGTGATGATGCGCATCGCGGCCCTGTCTGTGGATACGCCACTGGCAACGGCGACTTCTTGGAGAGTGACATGATCTGTGACTTCGACACCGGCACGCTTATACGGCTGAACTACTCCTTCCCTGTAAACAACCTGGTTGAACCCTGCCGCAGCCGCCGCGGCCTGATCTTGTATCCAGGCACTGCAGCGTTCCCACAGGTGCAGGTACATCAGCCGCTCATCGGCATCGAGCTCTGCAGCGTCGATGTCGTCTAAGGAACGCACCAAATCTGGGCCCACCTCGTGAGCGAGTAATTGACCAAGGCGCTGACCGGGTGGCACCGGGGCCGGTATCTCAACTTCTGGCCACACATCAACTTCAAGCCACGTATCAACTTCTGGCCACACCTCAACTTCTGGAACTTCCGGCCAGATGCCCTCGGCAACGATGGATTGGAATTGCGACTCCAGAACAGCACGCGTCATCCAATCTTCAGATGAGGCTGGCCGGCTCAAGGACATGCTGTAATCGTACACATGTTCGAATTCAGAGTCAATAGGTCGCGTCACCTTTAATTTGGTACCCCACTCATGGATCGACAGGCCAGGTCACGATGCCATGCCGACATTCCACGGGTTGATGACCTCGACTCCGCAGCCCTCAAAGTCAGTAACGTTGCGCGTGGCCAAAGTGGCCCCATGAGCGCGAGCAGTCGCAGCGATCTGACAGTCAGCGAAAGTGATCGGCCGCCCAGCGCCGCGGCGATCACCATCAATCGAAGCGAGCGCACGGGCAGCGGCACTGTCGAAGGGCAGGACTCGACCGGAGAAGTCCTCGTTGATCATCGCGTCGATCTGCGTTGCCAGAAGATCGCGGCGTTGGCCCGGGGGCAGGATCGCAGCTCCACGGCGCAACTCTGCTTCACCCACCGCGCTGAGATACAGCATCCGCGCCTCCTGGGCGCCGAACCACGCCAAGACTGCCGGTGCCGGTTGGGCGCGCATCACTTCGGAAATGACGTTGGTATCGATCACGATCACGGCATGCGCCTCAGTCGAATCGGGGTGGTTCGGGCATGGGTTCGCGCGGTGGCAGGGGCAGGTCCACCCCACCGAGGGCCGCGAACCTGCGCTGAATGACCTCGCCAAGATTCTCCGGGCCTACCGCCGAACCGACGCCCTGACGAATGATTTCTCGCGCCTCCTCCTCCATCGACCGGCCATGCTCAGCCGCCCGGATTCGCAGTCGCCGCTTCAGGTTGTCGTCGAGGTTGCGGATGGTAATACTCGCCATGACTCCTCCTTACATCCGTTCAGCATCGTAATCATTGATTGCGATGCAATCAAGTCCGGGTGAGTGCGGGGGCTCTACTTTTTCCTACCCCCGTCGCTGTTGACGACACCGTGGCCACCATCCCAGCGTGTCCACCCCAGCGTGTCCATTCCAGCCGTCTCACCGGTGATACAATGATCGAATGAACGAGGTAACCGTCCGGGAACTGCGCAACTACGGTGGCCAGATCCTCACCCGCGTCGAAGCAGGAGAAGCCATGACGGTTACCCGAGACGGCACCCCGGTCGCCCGACTCACCCCGCTACCCCAGCCGCGCCTGAACGCACGAGCCCTTATCGAGCACTGGCGCACCGTCCCGGCCCTCGATGCGCAAGCCCTGCGCGAGGATCTCGCCGCAGTGTTGGACCTCGACCTGTGACGGCACCTCGACCTGCCACTACGCCCACCCCTGTCGGACTGCTCGACACCAGCGTCGTCATCTCACTAGGTCAACTCAACGAGGCTGACCTGCCGGCCTACCCCGTCATCAGCGCCATCACCCTGGCCGAACTCAGTGCCGGACCGCTGGTCACCACCGATGCGAAAGAACGCCAACGGCGTCAGCTCGTGGTGCAGATGACCGAGTCGTCCTTTGATCCGTTGCCCTTCGACGACGCATGCGCGCGCCGGTTCGGCGTAGTAGCTGCCGGCCTGCGAGCATCCGGGCGCACCACCCGGGCACGAGCATTCGACGCGCTGATCGCCGCCACCGCACTCGCGCACGAACTCCCCGTGTTCACCGGCAACCCCGCGGACTTCTCCGATATCCCCGGCCTGGAGATCCACGAGGTCACGGTCCCGCATTAGTCGCGGCCCGACACCGCGCGCCCTGAACGGTGCCGGATGGGGCCATTGCTCTGCTGCGTCACTCGATTAGAAAATCGACCGAAAGTTACTATGCGACATGCTGTCAGCTCAATTGAAGGAGATACGGTGCTAATTCGCTCCGAACGATTCGGGCCTGGGCCGATCATCGCCATCCACGTGCTGGCAATGATTGGTGTCCTGTTTTGGCTTTCGACGATCGTTGGCGCATTTGTCGAAGGTTCGTCAAATAAGTGGCTCGTGGCTGTGGTGGGTCTGGTGCTTGGCGGCGCACACGTGGCGATTTCACGATTCACATCATTGCGAAGCAACCGCGCCGTCTTCGCGATGTGGGGTGTATTTATCGGGGACTCCGTACTTGCCATTTTTGTTAATTGGCAAGCGATTGCCCTCGTACTTTTCACGGTTGTTTTGCTGTTATTGACAAGAACCCGCTCTGCCAGAATGTGGTTCGCATCCTGATTATGAGCGTGACTCGCTTTATGTGGGAAATGTGCGCAGCGTGAGGGTGGAGTTCACGACCGAGTTCAAGGTCGAGGCTGCGAAGGGAACCGAATTGGCGCCGTTGAGTGGCGCGGAGCGATTCGCGTTGATTGCGTCAGAGTGCGCCAACTTCACGATCAACCGGATGGCTCGGCTGTTGAAAGTTTCGCGGGGGCGGGTATTGCCGGTGGAAAGCCACCAGCGCGTCGTCACGTCGGGTCATCAGAGAGGGCGGATTTTTTGCGCAAGGCTAGGCCCATGAAAGCCGCCACCAGCACGATCCCGCTAGCACCGACCGCGACGGTGACCGGTGAAGAGGTGACGTCGATCATTACGCCCCAGGCCAAGACACCGATCGGGGCAGCGAAAACACCGATGGTCGTGACGGCTGCCAAACCCTCCATTTCATCGCTACCCGGCTCACTCGAACCAGCTGCTGCCGCGGCCCCGATCATCAAGGACCGATAGGTGAAGCGACAGGCACCCAAGCCAAAGCCGATCATCGTCCACGCCACCAGATCAAATTCACTCAGAGGAAGCAGGGCACTCAGACTAAAGGCAAACATGAATACGGCCGCGCCCACCAATGCCCACAGCGATGCCTGGAGATCACCCCAGCGCCGTTCAACGCGACCGACAACTCAGGGGGTCACCACTCGGCCGGCACCGATGCCTGCCAGCACGAGTCCGGCGCCGGAGGGCAGCGGGGCATGGTCGACGCTATTGAGGATTGGCACGATCATGCTGATCATCGGCACCACGAGTAGCGTCGTGGCAACCGCCAGGATCACCACCTGACGCAGACGCGCATTCGTGCGCAGGGAGCCGAGGATTCTGCGCATCGGCTGACCGCGATCCTCCCGCGGCGGATGCGGCTCACGTAACGGGGCCACTCGCATCACAAACACCGCGAGCGGAATGGTGAGCAGACCATTAGCAATGACCCCGGCGGCTGGATCCGTGGCACTGATGATGCGACCGCCGATGATGGCTCCCGCAACAGCGGCCAACCCCGACACAGCCGATCGCTAGGACATCGATGCGGCAATCGAAGTCTTGTCGAAGTAGGTGCGGGTCACGATGGGGGTCAGCACGGCAGTGACGCCTGACAACAGACCAAAGACCGGAGCAGCAATCAATAGGACCGCGATCTGCTCGTCGGTGGTGGCCACGATGATTCCCGTGATGATCCACGACACTGCAACACCGGCCTGGGCCCAGGCGAACATCTTAAGCGGGCCCCGCCTAGCCGCAAGCCGTTCGGTCCAGGGTGCGGCGATACCCGCGCACACCAGGAGCAGGGCAAGGAACACGGCGGTGATCAGACCACCATTCCCACTCGCACCCAAGGTTGTTGCCGCGGTGGCACCTAGGGTGCCCGCAATAGTGCCGGCTACCGCGATGCCCCCGACGACAAGGTAGCCGACCGACGTAGAACGTGCCCCCAACTTGACCACTGGGTTCTCCTCAGGAAAAAGCTGGGTTACGCCACAGCAGCGGTGAGTTTTCGCCCAACTCGGTCACTGCGTTGACATGAAGTTAAACAACGAGCCGGCCACCACCTTAAAGCGGAAACCGCATCACGTACCCACTGCCTTAGTTTACCGCGCTCATGCCTTTCTCACCTTCACCCACGAAGGTTGATTACTCGCCTCGAAGTTGGCGTACGTGTGCATTACGGCGGGCCAATTCCGCCGTGAGTCGATCCACGACCGCGCGCATCAACGTCACTAGTTCGACATTGCGCACCTCCTCGTTTATGACCTCACGCGTCTCTGCGGGTCCGGTGATCGGATTTTTATTGGCCGATTGCGCCTAGCACCCGGGCGATTTGGGCTAGGTCGGATTTGTTCCAGTGGTCAACGACGTGACGGCGGACGCTGGCTAGATGTGTGGGGTAGGCCTGTTCAAGTCGGGCGAAACCCAGTTCAGTTAGGAGGGCGTTGGATCCGCGGCCATCCTGGGTGCAAGCGACGCGTTCGATGCATCCTTCATCTTCCAGGCGTGTCACGAGGCGGGTCATGCCGCTCAACGACAGATTGCATTCGTCTGCCAGCTCACTCATGCGAAGGCGTCGATCTGGCGCTCCTGACAGGTGCATCAAGGCTATGTATTCACCCATTGAAAGGCGTTGTTCCTTGATCAGGTCAGCGTCCAGTAGTCGCGGTAGCGCCTTCATTACGTGTATCAGGGCGAGGAAGGCTG
>Ga0115565_10003193_pt1 | contig 11805 bp, 12 predicted proteins | sample COGITO_mtgs_1105_FD_87199 | JGI IMG/M metagenome (GOLD analysis project Ga0115565, IMG submission 87199) | Pelagic marine microbial communities from North Sea - COGITO_mtgs_110530 | ecosystem: Environmental > Aquatic > Marine > Epipelagic | place: Germany:Helgoland, sampling site Kabeltonne... | reverse complement strand
CTTAGGATTAAGCGGTGGTGCTTTTAAAGAAATGACAAAATTTGTAAGCGCTTTATATACCGCTTATGTTGAGTCTGATAGTGCACTTTTTGAGATCAACCCAGTTCTTAAAACGAGTGATGATAAAATAATGGCTGTAGATGCTAAGGTTACTTTAGATGGTAACGCACTCTTTCGCCACAAGGATTATGCAGCAATGCGCGATGAGCGTGAAGAAAATGCCGTAGAAGTTGAGGCTGGTAAAGTAGGTCTGAACTATGTAGACTTAGATGGTAACGTAGGTTGTATGGTAAACGGAGCTGGTCTTGCAATGGCCACGATGGATCTTATTAAGCAAGCAGGTGGTGAGCCAGCTAACTTCCTAGACGTAGGTGGTACTGCAGATGCAGAGCGCGTAGAGATCGCTTTCAACCTGATTCTTAAAGATCCTGCTGTAAAAGCAATTCTAGTGAATATCTTTGGCGGTATCGTACGTTGTGACCGTGTGGCACAAGGTATAATCGATGCGTACAAAAATATGGGGAATATTGAAGTACCTATCATCGTGCGCTTGCAAGGAACTAATGCAGATATTGCAAAAGAACTTATAGACAACTCTGGACTAGACGTACAAAGCGCGATCGAGTTCCAAGAAGCTGCAGATAAAGTACAAGCTGTTTTAGCTTAAGCTTAAAACACTTTTTAGTACAAACCCTTTTGAGTTCTGCTCAAAAGGGTTTTTTAGTGCCTATGATCTGCCTCACATTCGTTTAAGGATTGCGTGAGACTTGCTATCTTCGTATAAAATATAAAAATGCGCTACGTTTTACTCTTGTTTTTTGTTTCTGTGACCGCTTTCGCGAAAGCGTATGTAGAAAAAACACCTCCTACCCTAACCTTACTTCCTGAAGATGTTACCGTACAGAATTACAGACAACTGTCTGACACGGCCGAAATAAGTATCATAACCATCACACAGGGATCGAGTTTGCTAGATAGTTTTGGTCACAGTGCGGTGCGTGTATATGATCCAGAAAACAATATAGATTGGGTGTATAATTATGGTATTTACGATTTCTCTGTTAATAATTTCTATTTAAAATTTGCACAAGGTCAACTGCTGTATAGACTGCGTGTATACGACTTTCCTGCATTTTTAGAAGTATATACTGAGGAGCAGCGCGCAGTGTCTGCCCAAGTATTAGATCTTACAAGAACAGAACGCCAGAAAGTATTTAACTATCTAGAGAATAATGCTAAAGAAGCTAACAGTCAGTATTATTACGATTTCTTCTATGATAACTGCGCCACGCGACCTATGGATGTGGTGCAAAACAGTTTAGGAAATGACTTACAATATACCTTTGACCATTTTGAAGCAGGAAAAACACACCGTGATCTTCTGCATTTAAAACTGCCTTGGAATAGCTGGGGACGGTTTCTGACCGATGTACCTCTAGGCGCAGTAGTAGATAAAGTGGTAGACAATAGAGCGTACGTTTTTTTACCGAGCTACGCAGAAAACGCCTTTGCCAAAGCTACGTTAGACGGCCAGCCATTAGTAAAAGAGACAAAGCTCATTTTCTCACCAGAAGAACTGACTGTTTATAACAGTTTTTGGGTGACGAGTCCGCTAGTGTTTTTCTTAATCATCGGAGGTTTACTTTTTTGGATTACGTACCGTGACAGCAAAAATAATACGCGCACACTTTGGGCAGATCGTCTTGTTTTTATACTAACTGGAGTCGCAGGCCTCATCCTTTTTCTACTGTGGGTAGCCACAGATCACCAACCCACAAAGTGGAATTACAACTTGCTTTGGGCGTTTCCTTTTAACCTTCTTGCCGCCTATGGTATAGGGAAGAAGGTAGCACCTCGATGGTTACATTCCTACATGAAACTGCTTGTAATTATGCTTGCACTTATGGCTTTTCACTGGATTATTGGTGTGCAGATTTATCCGTATGTAATGATTCCTACGTTTATTGGGTTGCTGGTTAGGTATGTGTATGTGTTACGCACGTTACCTAAGCCTGTGAAGGGGAAGCAACGGGTTTTTTAATGGATTAACAATACAAGTTACACGAGTAAAACTCTTGTAAACTACGTTTCGCCCGATATTATTAGATTTAATAGGAACTTATGGAGTTCTTAGGTTTACGAATTATCTACATACTTAATATACTAGTCGCTAGACAAATAGCCATTTCTACACTTCATGATCCTGAGAATTCAGCGCTAACTACATTTGGGAAATGCGTATCAACCCACAGAAGTAATTAAACTTATAGAGGATGCCTATGGTTAGCTATTGCTGTACTATCAGTCTTAGGACTTTGGAAACCCGTCACGTTCTCTCCAGTTTTATTATTGCAAATTATCTATAAAGGAACAGGGTTGCTTTTGGTTGCACTTCCTGCTTTAAAAAACACCACTCCTTTTCCTAAAACAATGGCATTGTTCTTTGTGGCCTGGGTGTTGATTTTACCCTTTTTCATTCCTTGGAAGGAATGGATTAACTAAATAAATGATAAGTTATTACGCTACTCTATTAAGTAAAAGAGACATTTCTGAAATCATCGTTTTCTATACATATTATACGATTATTGTATTGATTTAAAACACTTTAAGCTAAATGTTAGCAATCTGTTAATTGCGAAATTCATATTTCTTTTAAGACTACTTTTAATATGAAATATAAAATACGGTAGAAGGTTAAGCTTATGTCAATATTAAGGATACAGCAGTCATGGACAGTCCGTTAGATACGTTCAGATCATTTATAATTAACAATTTGAGAGATAAACAAATTGAGCATTTTAAAGGTTTGCTTGACGGAAAATGGAGAGCAAAAAAGGTACAAGAACTTCAAAGTCAATTATCTAAATTTAGTCGAGAAGATAAAAAGGTTCTAGCAAACTTAGTTGACAATATGCTGACCGCAACGATGCACGATTTACTTTCTGCAATCCAAGAAAATAATAATCTGGATAATACGGTAAAAGTAATAGTTGATGGTCAAAATATTACAGATGTATCTGATGGGTTACAAGGAGAAATCTTTGGAGATGATGGTTGGATTGAGCGGTTTAGCCGTTATAAATCCATTCTCGATTAAAGCGGTTGTTATGCCTAATAATCGATACGTAGAAGAATATAAGAAACAGACTAAAATTTGCGCTACTACAGATTTTACAAACAAAAGTTCCGTTAGAAAAAATAATCAGGCCGTAGATCAAATGTACCGTATTGTAGACGAAGTCTCAAAAGATCTGAATACCACTAAAGCATTTTTGGAAGTATTGCATATTGAAGAAAACAGAACTCGAATCTGGGCTGCAGTGCATATACTTGAAAAATTGGTCGTTGACAAACAAACAGAAGTAATCGCCTTAAAAATCATTAAAACCGAGGCAAAATCCGACAGTACATCTGCGCTTGGCTTTACATATTGGCTCCAAAATTATACATCGCAAAATAAACTTGAGTAATAATTTAAAATGATAGAACCAAAGTATCTTAAAGAGTTTGAAGCAAACTCTGGAATAAGCGTAGCACAATTAGAAGCTACCAAATTACCTCATCGCTTACCTGAAGAATACATTGAAGTATTAAAACAGTTTAATGGAGGCGAAGGAGACATCGGAGAAGAATACCTTGTGCTTCACAGCGCCCAAGAACTTCAAGAAATAAACGATGATATTGAGATTGCCCAATTTGATAAAGACATTTTTATCATTGGTAGTAATGGTGGTGGGGAGTTTATTGCGTTAGATTTCAGAGGAATAAAACCAATGTATATTTTAATTCCATTTATTTTTGAGTATGATGCCATCATTACGCTCGGGGAAAGTATTCAAGAGATGTTCAAGCGCATATATTCAGAAGGTTATTTTAATTAAGTTATGAAAACAGTCTTACTAATATTCATCTTAGCGTTTGCAAACTATGCGAACGCCCAAAAAATGACAACTGAGCAATACTTTACAAAAGCAAAATACATTTGGGAAAATTTTGTCCCAGAGTCTGGACAAGCAGCTGTTGTGCAAGGAGAGTTACTACGAGCTGTAGAAAAGCTTAGAGATGAGGCTCAGAGAAATGGGAACGGTAACTTCAATAAAAAATGTCACGGCATTTTGATCGATTACGTAAAGCGTAAACTATCAGATCGTCAAATTTTTGACACAAAGACGATTCGAAAAATCAACGAAGATTTACAAAAGTTAAACCGTGAAAGACGACCGTATTTAGAAGATGATGTATATGATTATTTAAGTGATAGAATCGTTGATTGGTATCTGTTTTATGGAGATACTATTAAGCATACATATAACAATGACTTAAAATGCTAGTTTCTAAAACGTATCGCAATGAAATTTAATTTTTGGAAGAAAACAATCCAATTAAAAGAGTTTGAGAGTCAAAAACTGATTGAAATCTCTTCGTTTTTAACAGCTCATGAGAATCAGTTAGTTGATGATATAACAGCAGTTTTAAAAGGAGATTATGGACTGCTTAAAAGGTATACAAAAGAGCATGTAAAGTTTTTTGATTTCGAATTGTCAGCCGATGGATTTGGGATTCATTTTTACCCGTCCGATGCTAATAATACACAATTGGGACACAAGCAATTATTACCTGAGTACCCCAATGGCTTTGTGAACGATAACGACTTCTTAGTCTATGCCGAAGATTTTGACAACGACGATGATCGGATGGATGAATATGACGAGCAACTCAAAAAAAAGGTCCTAGATTGGTTTATTGCTTGTTGGAAAGAAGCAGGTGGCTTTGGGTGTAAAGAAAGATATATTCTTAAAGTTCACGATGTCGGTAAAAGTTTTGACTTAAAAAATCAAAAATGGATAAGCGATCATTAAGATCACGCAGCTTAGACCTTTGGTTTAAGGGAGCTTCAAAAAATTATAATCTGACATCTACCATTCTATAAGAGACTAGGTTAACCGCTTATAGTGATGACATTTCCAAAGTATAACGTTCTTGTGTTCATATAAACCACCCTTTTCTTATATTCACGATTATATTCTATACATCACGAATGACTGGAGAAAAAAATCTATCCAAACTATTACAGGGAATGACACCCGTACTGAATGATGGTACGTATGTATTCTCAACCGTAAAGGATAGTGCTTCGATTCATAACGATGACATTCTTAGTGAATTCAAAGAAAAAGAAGGAACTACGATTATCATTTCGAAAGACAAGGCAGATACACTGAACCTACCCTATACATACATAGCCTCGTGGTTAACTCTTATGATTCACTCATCGCTCGATGCAGTTGGGCTGACTGCCGTATTCTCGACAGCACTCGCAAAGCATAATGTGAGTTGCAATGTCGTTGCTGGATATTATCACGATCATATTTTTGTGGCGGTAGAAGATACAGAGAAAGCTCTGTCGGTATTAACCGCGATATCTAAAAAATAAACCCTAAGGAATATGTATTAAGAAGTCTTTATCTTAAAAAAATCATCTATTTTACACCTCAGCCAAAAACAGAAACACTAATGAAGCAAAGCATCTCTTATTATTTGACACTTCTTGTCATTAAATTAAAAGGCTTAAAGAAAACCTTCAGTCAAGATCCTATTGACTTTAAAAAAATAAGAAAAGAAGACATTCACAAGCCGACAAGTAGTTTCTATAAGAAAAATATCTCAAGAGAATTTAAGGTTGCAGATACTGCAATTACTGAAATAAGTACAACAGCAACCTCTGACAAATTATTACTGTATATACACGGGGGCGCTTTAATTTCTGGACCCGCACAACATCACTGGGAAAGTATTAAAACCATTGCTCAACATTGTTCACATACGATCTGGATGTGTAATTACCCAAAAGCACCTGAGCATAAAATTTCTGAAATATCTGAGAATATAGATGCTGTTTACACAACGGCGTTAGATACGTACAGTGCTCATAAAATAGTACTGGTAGGCGATTCTGTGGGCGGTCTCTTAGCAACAAGCTTGGTGCAGCGCCTCATAGCTAAAAATATCGCCACACCTCATAAAATAATCCTTATCTCACCCGTGATGGACGCGAGTATGACTAATCCAAATATTGCTGCGGTAGATGCTGTAGATCCAATGCTATCCAAACAAGGTGTCTTAAGTGCTAAAAAAATGGCAGCTGGAGATATAGATTTGAAGGATACCTTGATCTCACCACTTTACGGGGATTTTGAAAATTTTCCACCGACCGCACTATTTCTTGCCGAAAATGACATTACTTATCCTGATCAGCAAATAGTCGTAAAAAAACTTAAAAATGCGAAGGTAGCACTAGAGATTATTGAAGGAAAAAATATGCCTCACATCTGGCCATTACTGCCTGTTATGAAAGAAGCAAAAACTGCCTTGAAAGAAATAATAAGAATTCTAAACGTTTCTTAATCTGTTAAAAAGCATTTCGGGATTTTAAGCTAACAGATGACTTTTCGTAAATATAAAACGTATATTTTGTCTGCGTGATAGGGAGTCTTCATACGCTTTCGCGAAAGCGTAATCGCACTTAGTTTGCCACCTCACTGATAAATTTTATACGATACAAGCGAATCTCCTCGTCTTCGTAATCGCCATCAAATTCTTCCATGGCTTCATCTATCTTATCGTTAGCTGCCTCCATAAAATAATCGTGCAACTCCTCTTGTTGATCTTCATCTAGCATATCGTCTATCCAGTAGCTTATATTGAGCTTGGTTCCAGAGTACACAATGGCTTCCATCTCTTTTATAAAAGCATCCATATCTAAACCTTTAGCAGAGGCTAGATCTGTAAGCGGTAGTTTCCTATCTACGTTCTGAATGATGTATAATTTGAGTCCGCTTTTTGCACCTGTACTTTTTACAACAAGATCATCTGGGCGGGTAATATCATTGTCATTTACGTACGTTTCGATAAGCTTTACAAAGGGCTTTCCGTATTTCTTTGCTTTACCATCACCTACACCGTGCACGTTTGCGAGTTCATCTAGCGTCACAGGGAACTTGACAGCCATATCATCTAGCGAAAAATCTTGAAATATTGCATACGGAGGAACTCCTGACTTATCTGCTTCCTTCTTTCTAAGATCTTTAAGCATCTTTACTAGATCCTTTGCTCCTACGCCCCCTTTTGCTGCATTGGGCTTTGTAACAACGGCCGCTTCTTCTTTTTTAGCGTACGTATGATCCTCAGTCATCATAAACGAATGCGGATTCTCAATAAACGCACGCCCTAAATCAGTAAGTTTTAAAACCCCGTAGGTCTCAATATCCTTACGAAGGAATCGAGCTACGAGCACTTGACGTGTAAGTGCATGCCAGTATGCCTTATCCTTATATTTTCCTTTTCCGAAGAAAGGCTGCTCGTGATTTTTATGACTGGTAATCAAGGCGTTCTCTTTACCCACGAGCGTAAAAACGACTTCCTTTGTTTTATAAATTTCTGCGGTATTTTGTACGACTTGAAGTAATAATTCAACATCCTCTTGAGCTTCGTGTTGTGGTTTAGGATGGCGCATATTATCATCTAAATCACCACCTTCTCCTGTCTCATTGTCAAATGCTTCTCCAAAATAGTGTAAGATGTACTTACGCCTAGACATACTCGTCTCTGCATACGCTACCATATCTTGTAACAGTGCGTGACCTATCTCCTGCTCTGCAACAGGCTTACCGCTCATAAATTTTTCTAACTTCTCGATATCTTTATATGCGTAATATGCAAGGCAATGCCCCTCGCCACCATCACGTCCTGCTCTGCCGGTTTCTTGATAATAACTCTCAATAGATTTTGGGATATCGTGATGAACAACAAAACGTACGTCCGGTTTATCTATTCCCATTCCGAAGGCTATGGTTGCAACCACCACATCTGCATCTTCCATTAAGAACATGTCCTGATGTCTTACTCGGGTTTTTGCATCTAGTCCTGCGTGATACGGCACGGCGTTTATACCATTTACTTGTAATACTTGTGCAAGCTCTTCTACGCGCTTCCTACTTAAACAATAAATTATACCGCTTTTTCCTTCAAAGGTTTTTACAAAACGTATGATGTCTGCGTCTACAGAAGCGGTTTTAGGTTGTATTTCGTAATATAAGTTGGGTCTGTTAAATGAGGCTTTAAAGGTATTAGCATCTGTAATGCCTAAGTTTTTAAGAATATCTTCTTGCACTTTCGGTGTAGCAGTTGCGGTTACTGCAATTATGGGAATATTATCTCCTATACGCTGTATGATGCGACGTAAATTGCGATATTCAGGTCTAAAATCGTGACCCCACTCAGAAATACAATGCGCCTCATCTATCGCTAGAAAGGATACCGTGACAGAACGTAGGAACTCTACATTTTCTTCTTTAGTAAGTGATTCTGGAGCAACATACAGCAGTTTTGTAATACCAGCCGTAATATCTTCTTTTACTTGCTTAATCTCACCTTTAGTGAGTGAACTATTTAGCACGTGAGCGATACCATCGTTATCTGAAACCCCACGTATCGCATCTACTTGATTTTTCATTAATGCAATAAGTGGTGAGACCACTATAGCAGTACCTTCTTTAAGTAATGCAGGCAACTGATAACATAGTGATTTACCTCCGCCCGTAGGCATAATAACAAACGTATGTTCATTATCCATTATACTTTCAATGACCGGTTCTTGAAGGCCCTTAAAAGCAGAAAATCCAAAATATTTTTTAAGTGCTGCGTGCAAGTCTAAATCTCCAGACTTCGTCATGTTCTTATGCTATTTTACATACCTTTGTACATCTAAATATACAATTTAGAACGGTTATCTGAGAAAATAAACCTTGCAAATTTTGAATAGACACGAGCAGATCATCGCTAATGCGCAAAAAACCATACGTATAGAGCACGAAGCTATCGCACATTTGAGCACGCTTATAGATGCAGAATTTGCTGAGGCCGTAGAAGCTATTTATACATCTAAAGGTCGTGTGATCATTACAGGTGTTGGAAAAAGTGCGATTATCGCTCAAAAAATTGTAGCTACTTTAAATAGTACAGGAACGCCTTCTATTTATATGCACGCCGCAGATGCCATACACGGCGATCTCGGTATCATTCAGAAAGATGATATTGTGATGTGCCTTTCTAAAAGTGGGAGTACTCCAGAAATAAAAGTGCTCGTTCCCTTTATAAAAAAAACGGGTAATACACTGATTGCGGTGACGAGTGATCGTGAGAGCTTCTTGGGTCAAGCAGCGAGTTATGTTTTACACGCTTTTGCAGAAGCAGAAGCATGTCCTAATAATCTAGCACCTACGACCAGCACTACTGCACAACTAGTAATAGGTGATGCTGTGGCTGTTGCCTTGTTAGACCTGCGCGGTTTTTCTGATGCAGACTTTGCTAAATACCATCCAGGTGGAACGTTAGGCAAAAAACTGTATTTAAGGGTAAGTGATCTTACTGAGGTAAATGAAAAACCTCAGGTAGCGCCAGATGCTTCTATAAAGGAAGTTATCGTAGAAATATCTGCTAAACGATTAGGAGTAACTGCTGTGGTAGATCAAGATAAAGTGATAGGAATAATTACAGACGGTGATTTGCGCCGTATGCTTTCAACCAACGATAGTTTTGGCAATTTGACCGCACGAGATATTATGTCTACGCATCCTAAACAAGTAGCTAATGATGCCTTAGCCGTTGAGGCACGAGATATTTTACAAAAAAATAGCATAACACAACTCATCGCCAGCGATGACGGAACATATAAAGGTATCGTACATTTGCACGACCTTATTAAAGAAGGCATTATTTAATGGCTAAGAAAAAACGTAAACCGGCAGATGAAATGTCGTTTCTAGACCATCTAGAAGAATTAAGATGGCACCTTATACGATCTACAATAGCAATTCTCATTGTGGGTGTATTTGCCTTCATTTATAGAGAATTCCTTTTTGACGTGATCATTTTCGGTCCATCAAGACCTGACTTTGTTTCTTATGAATTCCTTTGTAAAATCTCACGCACATTTGGTCTCAATAAGGGATGCTTAGGTGAGAAAGATTTAGATTTTATCGTACAAAGCCGCCAGGTCGCAGGTCAGTTTAATGCTGCAATCTGGACGTCTATCTCCACGGGGCTTATCGTTGCTTTTCCTTATGTATTGTTTGAATTCTGGAAGTTTATATCGCCTGGACTATATGATAATGAACGTAAATACTCTAAAGGTTTTATTGTTATCGCCTCTTTCCTTTTTTTTATAGGTGTACTTTTTGGATACTATGTAATCGTGCCGCTTACCGTAAATTTTCTCTCTGGATTTAAGGTGTCCAGTATGATTTCTAACGAATTTGACATAGACTCTTTCATAAACCTTGTACGTGTTTCTGTTATAGCCGCAGGTATAATTTTTGAGCTGCCTATTATCATTTATTTTCTCACAAAACTAGGACTTGTAACGCCTACGATTTTAAGAAAATATCGCAAATTTGCGCTTGTTGGTGTTCTCATTCTTTCTGCATTAATTACTCCACCAGACATTACCACTCAGGTTATTGTAGCAATTCCTATCCTTGTACTCTATGAGATTAGTATTTGGATCTCACATTTTGTGGTAAAAAAAGAAGCAAGGCGCGTGAAAGAACGCGGCTATTAAAACGACGTATATTTTTTCTAATTACGCTTTCGCGAAAGCGCATGTAACACAAACACCCTAATGAATAAAGTAGAAGAATTTAACGCTTATCGTTCTAAAATGAACGATAAACTAATGGCTGACAATAATAAGATTGTGAAGCGTATTTTTAATCTAGATACTAATGCGTTTGCAGAAGGTGTCTTAGATAAGCGTACGAAAGAACTTTTAGGTCTTGTAGCCTCAACAGTTTTGCGTTGTGATGATTGTGTGCAATATCACCTAGAAACAGCACATAAGCAAGGTGTAACCAAAGAAGAGATGATGGAAACGATGGGTATTGCAACTTTAGTGGGTGGCACAATTGTAATCCCACACCTGCGCAGAGCACGTGAGTATTGGGATGAATTAGAAGCAAATGCTGCTCAGAAGCAGGTTTAACGAGGTTCTAACAGTAGTACCTTACTTATAATCAACATTAAAATATATCTTTACCACTACTTAATTAGTCCTTATGAAATTACGAGCAGACAAACTTATGAAAGCTTACCGCGGCCGCAAGGTGGTAAAAGAGGTGTCTGTAGAAGTAAATCAAGGTGAGATCGTAGGACTGCTCGGTCCAAATGGTGCTGGTAAAACGACTTCATTTTATATGATCGTAGGGCTTGTAAAACCCAATAGCGGCAACATTTATCTAGACAATAAAGAGATTACCAAATACCCGATGTACAAACGCGCACAGAACGGTATAGGGTATCTAGCACAAGAAGCATCTGTTTTTAGAAAACTAAGCATAGAAGATAATATTTTAAGCGTACTGCAACTCACTAAGCTTTCTAAAAAAGAGCAACTGATGAAAATGGAAGAACTCATCGATGAGTTTAGCTTAGGGCATATACGTAAGAACCGTGGGGATTTACTTTCTGGTGGTGAGCGTCGTCGTACTGAGATTGCAAGAGCACTTGCCACATCTCCTAACTTCATACTTCTAGATGAACCTTTTGCGGGTGTAGATCCTGTAGCTGTAGAAGATATACAACGTATTGTCGCACAACTTAAAGACAAAAATATCGGTATTCTAATCACAGATCATAACGTGCAGGAAACATTAGCTATTACTGATCGTACGTATCTAATGTTTGAGGGTAATATTCTAAAGCACGGAAAGCCTGAGGAACTCGTAGAAGATGAAATGGTACGGAAAGTAT
>Ga0115565_10003192_pt1 | contig 11805 bp, 9 predicted proteins | sample COGITO_mtgs_1105_FD_87199 | JGI IMG/M metagenome (GOLD analysis project Ga0115565, IMG submission 87199) | Pelagic marine microbial communities from North Sea - COGITO_mtgs_110530 | ecosystem: Environmental > Aquatic > Marine > Epipelagic | place: Germany:Helgoland, sampling site Kabeltonne... | reverse complement strand
GAACATTCTTCTATTAAAGCATGTCCTGTATTATTTGTCCAATTTATATATGTGTAATTGGTATCCTCAAAGAAATTAGCATTACATTGTAATTTACATTCTAACCATATTTTATAGACTAAATCACCATTTCTAGAAATGAGTATAGATCTATTACCTCCTGAAAATAAATTATCAGAACTTTGTTCAAAAGTTTGTTGAATTGCTTCTATAGAAAAGTTTGTGTGTCTTCTATAGACAACTTTAAAAAAAGTAATTTGTGGATTACCAGTTAAATAAATATCTTGAGCACCATAAGCGACAAGTTGCATTAATCCTCCGCCCATTATATAATATATATTATAAATATAAAAAAAAGTATTTTATAACAAGTTCGTTAAATATTTTTTTTATATTTATATAATATAAAATATGTCAGAAACTGGATGTTTAAAAGATGGACACTTTCATAATTTACAGGTTGAGAATTCTGTTATAGCGAAAAAAAATTTTATGTCTGTAAATGCATCGCGAACTATAACTAAAAATGATTGTGGTATTATATTTTTAAATGGATCTTCTACTAGTGCTAGTGATGTTTTGGCCGCGACATCCACCTTAACTTTACCTGATGCTGAAACAGGTTTACATTATAAATTTATTTTAAATGCTTCAATTACTAGTTCTGCATCTTTTGTAATAGATACCGGAACTGGTAATGGATCATTTGTTGGTTCAATAAATGCTAGCGCCTCAATTAAAAATGCGTCCCCCACACACACAAAAATAGTAGTTGATAATGGATCTTTACCAGGAGATTTTGTAGAATTAAATTGTTATAAAGATGATTCTGTAAAAAGGTGGCACACTTTTGGTAGAACAGGGGAAGTAACAGGTGCGAGTTCTTCGGGAGTATATTTTGCTTAATGAGTATAATAAATTTCTATAGAAATATATATATAGATGAAATTGAATAAATGGTATAATTTTTTATTAACATTATTATTTTGGGTATTCACTTGGGAAACTTATACTGCCTTAGTTGAAAAATATAAATTATCAGCAAATCAAAAAATATTATTAAATCTCATCCTGTTATCTATAGTTATTATATTAATTACAAATTCAAGTAATTTTTTTAATTGATTTAAAAATAAATCAATCTTTTATTATATATTATGTTTTTCAATCAGCAATCTATGAATCAAAACATAGATAATGAATTTTTCTATAAATTATTAGAAATTAATAAAAATGCTTCCAGTAAAGATATTAAAAAAGCATATCGTAAATTAGCAGTTATTCATCATCCTGATAAAGGTGGTGATCCAGATAAATTTAAAGAAATCTCTAAAGCATTTGAAACTTTATCTGATGAAAAGAAAAGAAAACATTATGATCAGTATGGTGAAACTGAGGGTGGTGATAATTCTATGAATCCTAATGATATTTTTAGTCAAATGTTCAACAATGGTAATATGAATACTAATAATATGAATAAAAAAGGTAAGAATATTGTTAAGGATGTTCATGTATCTTTAAAAGACATATTCAATGGAAAGAATATGAATATTACAATTACTAGAAAATCCATAGATACAGATAATATTTCTACATGTGTTCCTTGTAAAGGACGAGGTATGGTTACACAAACTATAAGAATGGGACCTATGATTCAACAAATGCAACAACCTTGTTCTACTTGCGGTGGTCAAGGTAAACAATATAAAGTAAATAATGTATCTGAAAATATTAAAGTAAATATTCCTAGAGGTGCTCCAAATAATCATAAAATAGTAATATTTGATAAAGGTGATGATGTATTAGATGGTGATCCGGGTGATTTACATATTATTGTGAAAGTATCTGAAGATGATTATTTTATTAGAAAAGGAAATGATTTATTTATAAATAAGGATATATCATTAATTGAAGCATTAAATGGATTTAATATGATAATTAAACATTTTGATAGAGAAATTTTAATGAAATCTAATAATGTAATTAAACCAAATAAATATGTTGTTAATTTAAAATATAAATATGAATGGAAAAATATGATTTGTTCATTAAGTATAGAACCATATGCCAAATCACAAATAAGTGATGAAAAAACTATAAAAAGTATAATAGAATCAGGACAACTAAAAAATGAAAATATTACAGGATTTATGATTAAGGGTCAAGAAACATATTTTTATAAAGAATCTATAGATAAATTATTAAAAAGTAAAAAAGGAGGTAATAATGTATTTTATTATAAAAATATACCGGAAAATTCAGTTCATTGTATAGAAGAAGAAGGATTACCAGATTTAAATAATCCAATGATTATTGGTGATTTATATATAACATTTAATATTATATTTCCAGATAAAATAACTGTAGATAATAAAATATTATTGGATGGAGGATTTAATAAACCAATTCATAAAAATATAGATGAAATAGAAACAGAATTAGAAGTATATGAATTAACAGAAAAGAATCCAAATATTTCATATGAAAAATATAAAGAAAATATAAAAGAAAATAAAGAAGATGAAGAATCAATGCCAAATATACAACAAGAGCAACAATGTTCTCAACAATAATTATTTTCTAGAGTTCCAGTAATTTTCACCATAATTTACATATAATTCTTCACCTTTTTTGATATCTCTTGCAGATGTGAATATCATATTTTCAGGATCTTGATTATGTTCTACATTAAAATTATCTGAATGATTATACATACTACACATACCAAATACAATAACTTCTTGATCAGGTTTAAATTTACTTTTGAAAGTATAATCTTTTATTTTACTTTTTTCAAAATTCTTTTTATAGTCAGTTAATAGTGGACAAACTTCTATAACTTCACCTTTTTTAAAATCTTTTTCAGCAAATACACCTCTACCTGAATTAGGTATTAAAGATTGTTTTATAGATATCTTATCGATGTATGGATTACTTTTTAAAGATGTATTATTTCTAAAGAAAATATAAAAGAATATAATGACTATAATAATTCCACCAATTAAATATAAATGATTATTATTATTGTTTTCACTAAAATCTAATCCGAATAAATTATTTTCCATTTATTTATAATAAAATAAATTAATTTCGTAAATAAAATAAATATATTATATAAATATTATATATATAAATGAATACAGATCAATATCAATTTTATAAGAATGCTCAGTATAGAAATACAAGAAATACGAAAAAAACATTAATAGTTGATATAAATGATACAGATGGATCAACTTCTTTAGGGGCAGGTGGTGGATTTAGTGTAGATTTATTTGAACCTTTAATAATAGATAAACATTCAGAAGTATATTTAGATAATGTAATAACTTTTAATAGTAATATATCAGATTCTATTGATAATTCAGCATTTTGTTTAAGAATAAATGAATTTAATATTGATTCAAATACTGCTTCCGGTGTTGTTACTAATAGAGATACAATGTATAATTCAATATTAATTCCAAATGAACATAATTCACTTAGTGATAATCAAGGGGCAGTTTTACATAAATCTAAAAAATTTAATTATGTATGTGATATAAATCCTTGTAAATTAACAAAAATTACGGGCAAAGTAACTAATTTATTAGGACAACCCATATTCCATGGGGATAACTCAGAAAATAACCATACATATTCTTTAATTAATATAGATATTGGGGCAATAAGTGCGTCTGGGACAATTGTACCTGATCTAGGTGGTGCCAATGATAATCTTATAGCAGGTGACTTTGATTTTATAAGTTGTAGCGGAACACAAATTGAATCGGCAATATCGAAAGGACGATTTTCAACAATCCATCCAAAGAATACTTCTGTATTACATTTTCATACAAAAGGAGATATATCTGCTTCTTTTTCAGGTTCATTTATGGGGGGCGAAGGTGATATATTTTTTGATGCGGTAGATGGATCTGGAACTGGGACTGGTTTCAAAATAACAAATACTGTATTCACCGATAATCAACATATGCGCTTAATACAAAATCCAGGAAGATTTATTGCTGAATTTATAATTATTTCTAAAGAATAATTTATATCTATAAATATATGGGTGATTTAAACAAAATAAATAATCTAAAGAATGCAATAATTAAAGACGGTTTTAATGTTAATAATAAATTAGAATTAAGTCAACTAAATTTAGTAGTTAATACTGCTCATAATACTATTATAAATAATACAGTTTTTCCATCAAATAATACTACAATGAAAAATTTTATATTTTCATCATTAGAAATTGCTTCACATGATTATAAAGATGATACTGATGGAACTAATAATTGGATTAGTGTTTATAATGATACGGACGAAGTAGATGGAGGTAATAGATGGACAGATAATCAAGAACATTCAGGTTTATTGTCTGCCGGTGAATTAGCAGATTTATTTAATATATATATAAATTATCATAAACATGGTAATAATAATGCTTACCAATATTACGGTTTAGAATCAAATGATGTTTTTAAATATTCAAGAAAAGTTCATATAGAAGGAAATGATACAAATCCAGCATATGGTAGTAGAGGAGTATAACCAATATTTAATTCAAACGATAATGTTAAATTTTATGTAAAAATAAAACATATAGGTGCTGGTGGTGCTGGTAGTCCAACTAGTCCATTTTATAATTTATGGGGTATAGGAATAATGAGAAAATTTAATAGTTTTGATGATAGTGGATCTAAGCATGTAAATGCATCAAATACAGATTTAAAAAATAGTTGGGACACAACTGCTAGAAATTTAGCAGCACCCTACGCACTAGAACCACAAGAATCGGGTGCTGGTACTTCTAATTCAAAGATTTTTCAAAGCAATAAAATAATGATAAGGATGGTGGGGGATACAAACTTATATAGTAAAGAGATAGATGTACCTTTTTATGGAAGATTAAATGCTTCTGTGTCTCCTGCTAACGGATCTTTTACAATAGATAATTTAGTAGGTTTTTCGAGTGGGTCAAATACAAGTACAATCACAGGAATACTAGATGATTATAGGGTTATAGGTTTGGGTAATGCTTCATCTGTTGATATAAATACTGTTACTTATTCTGCGGATGAAGGATATCAAATTAATTTAACATCAGGAACTGTAGCAGGGAATTTTGGGGATTATGTAGGATTTACTAAATTAATAGGTGATTTTACTGTTAATAACATACAAGATGGTGGACAACCAGCAGGTATGGGTTATAATTATCATAAAAGTTATGGTACAGACGCACACATCCATCGCGGCGGAGAATCTATGAGTTTTGCTGACTGGGCACATCGGGGTGGTGGTACAAATGCTTCGCAACCGGCTGGAACTACACCGATAATATCAGCTTCAATGACCAATGCTAGTAATGCTTCATTAGTAAGTGAGGGTGGTGTAGTTGGTTTTGAAATTGATGATGCTTCAAGTGTTAATACTGATAGATCTGTACCAATTAAATTAATAACTTTTTATGGTCAAAAAGATGATGTTAATTTAGGAAATGGATCAGGTAAAAAAGTAGTATTAGCACAAAAAGAAATACCTGAATTATATTTTGATAGTGATAAAAAATTACATACAATCAAAAGTTTAGACAGCTCCAGTTTACTAGATGGTCCTTGGTGTCCTTTCGTATTTGATTCAACAGGCGCATCACACACACCAGAAAGAGATGTAACACTAGAAATTATAAATCATAAAAATGTATGGAATTAATTTAATCTTTTAAATGGACCACCTTCATATGGTACTGAATAATATCCACAAAACTTATAGTAATTATTATCTGTTTCATTATTTTGATTATCATTAGATTCATCATAATTTCTATCAGCAGTTTCAGGATCTTTTATTAATTTACCTGAAGCATCTATTCTTCTAACTTCTTCTTTTCCTGGTTTATGTGACCAATATCCATCTTCATCTTGTCTATAGAAATGATAATCTTGTTCTTCACCAATATCATCTATAACCAAAGCAATTTTATAATGATTACAAGGTGGTTTATAATTTTTAGGTACTTGTATAATATTATATGTATTATAGTCACTTTTTAATTTATTTAATATTTCATTACAATCATAAGAATTAAATTTTCCAGTAGATAATTCACCTGGTTGTAATTTTTTATCAGCATTTATTTCCATTCTATCAAAAGCATATGAATAACAATTTGTATAATCTCTAGTGTTCTTATCTAAATTATTCCATAAATTAGGTATATATTTAGGTGCTTTGCATAAATCTTTATTATTATTATTATTATTATTTACATTATTATTTAAATATTGAGATTGATTATTATTAAAATGTAAAATATGTTCTAATCCATTTAATAATGAGTCCATTTATATATTATCTATAAAATATAAATTTGATTTAAAAAATAATTATATTATAAATATATAATTATGAAAATTACAGAAAAAATTAATAGATCAAGATATACATTAAAGAGTATTTTAAGTAATGAATGGAATACATTAATTATTCAAGATTATTCATTAAAAGAAATAGATAGTATTTATAGTAATAATTCAGGTTTAGAACAATTTGGATATGGATTTATTTGTAATTTAAAATTCTCACATAAAATTATTGAAAATTATTCATTACATGTAGTATATTATAAGTTTCCTGATTTATCACCAGATTCAACTAGTAGTAAAGTGAGTAAAAAATCATTAATAGATAATATTATTAAATTATATGAAGAAGAATATTTTAAATCAAATGATAGTGTAATGATAATTATTAATGAAAATATTTCAGAAACTATACAAAAAGCAATTGACAATTTTAATATAGAAATACAAAATGATTTAGAATTAACTGGATTAAATTCAGAAATAATGGATGATTTAAAATCTAAAGATATTAAATTAGGTAGAGAATATAATTTAAAACATTTTAAAAATATACAAATTGTAGATATTAATTCTTTAACAAATAATTTATTAGAACATAATTTAGTACCAAAACATGAAGTTATTAGAAATAAAGAAGAAATTAATAAAATATTAGAAGATTGTAATGCTAATATTTCACAATTACCAATTATATTAAAAAATGATATTATTTCTAAATTAATTAGATTATCTCCTGGAGATTTATGTAAAATTACTAGAAATAATAATAAATCAGGTATAAATTATTTCTATAGAGTATGTAGATAATTATCTACCGCTGTATAGTAAATCACCGGAAGTAGTGTGTTCTTGAGATTAGGATGTACCAGAATCTATAAAGTCACTACTTTTCACCATTATAGGTAATGGTCTACTTCCTGTATTATTAATCATTTTCGGATCTAATCCACTTTCTAAAAAATTTGAGTCTCTATCATAATTTAAGAAAGTACTATCTTTATAAAATAATTTTTTTAAATCTTGTTCTTGCATTTTATTTAATGATGGAATTATATTACAATTATATTTATTTTGATTAACATAACCTAAAGTAAATATAAATACTCCAATAACTAATAAAATAAATTTTATATCCATATTTATATTATTATATTTTTTTTATTAATCAGTATCATTATCATTTCCATCATCAAAACCATCACCTTCACCTAAATTATCATATTGATATCCTACATCTTGTTGTACTGTTTCAGGAGGTTTATATACTTGTTCTGAAACATTATCATCAGTAGACATATATATTTCTTTTTGTTTTTCTATTCTTTCATTTGCTGCCATTTGTTCCCATTCGTGACTATCAGCAAATTTAACATTTTCTTTTTCAGATTCTTTATATAATGTTCCTTTACCCATACCATTCATTAAATCATTTTGATATTTTTGTTCTTTTGTCATTTGTGTAGTTTTTTTTAAATATGTTTGTTTTTCTCTAGATATTTGTTTCATGATTGATTTATTTAATAATTCTTCATTTATATAAACCCAATTAGGATCATAATATTTTTCATACATATTTATCAATAAATCTAATAAAAATTTACTCAAACATATAATACCTCTTTCTATAGTAATTTCTTCATTATTTATACCATCTAATTTAGATTTTAATTCTCTATAAATATCAGATTCATCATTTATTAAATCTTTAATATAATCTGAAATTTTATTAATAATTAATACAAATATATATTTATTAAATTTATGAGTTATATTATTATCTAATAAACTATTTGATATACCTTTTAATTTATCTAAATTATTATTAAAATCTTTAATATAATTATATAATTCTTCAAAATATATTAAATTATTTTCATGAAAATATTGTTTAAAACCTTTATATTTAAATCCTTCATCTAATTCTGATTGTTTTCTCTTAAAAAATAAATCATTATGTAATAAATTATCATTTATTTTTAAAAATTCATTAAAATTATCTACATTTGTATCACTTAATTTATATAAATCTTTTCTAATTGTATTTATATTTTTATTATTCTTTATAATAGATATTGTATAATAAATATCATCTATTAATCTTTTATATATATATGAATTATCTATATTATCTATTAATTTTTCTATAATTTTAGATGATTTATCTATATTAGACATATCTGTTATAGGTATTGATTTAAATCGTTTTATTTGTAAGGTTTCTGTTATAAAATATTCATTATATTTATCATCTTCTAGTATTAATTTAAATAATTCATCAATATTTTCATAATAATAAATTATATTTTCATTAATTTTTAAAGATATATTATCTATTTCATCTATTAATTTATCTTCATCAAATATTTGTTCATTTTCTTTTGAAGATTTAATATCTGTTATAACTGTAAATATATTATTTAATATATCATCTTCTAAATATTTATCTTTATTTAAAAAATTAATTAATCTATTTTCAATATTATTATTAAAATTTAAATATTTATTTATATCATCATTTGTATATTTTTCAGTATATTCTATATAATTTAAAGAATTAAATATTAATTTATTTTTATTAGGTAAATATTCAATAATTTTTATAAAATTTTCTGGATTATATGGTATTTTAACTTTTTTACATTCTGGTATATTCTCTAATAATTTTTGATCATAATCAAGTAAATAATAATTTAATATATTTTCATCTATACTATTTACAATTAATTCACCTAAATCATTTAAACAATAATTATTAAATAATTTTTTTATAAATTCTGAATTATTTGTAACTAATTCTTCATATTCAGAATTATTAAATATTTCAGCTGGATTATATTTATAATATTTAGTAATTTCTCCATTTAATAATAAATATTCTGTATTATTTAAATTAATATGTTTAAATTTTAATATATTATCACGATCTTTTGATTTTTCTATTTCATATTTACTTACTTCACCTATTATAATATTTTTCATATCATTATAATTAATTTTACTAAATTTATTATCTTTATAATGACATTTAGTTAATAAATCATTTATTTTATCATTATTAATATCTTCTAAGAATTTTTTTGTTAATAAATTTAATATTGGAAATACTTCTGAATTACCATTTAATTTTAATGAATAGATATATAATCTTTTATATGATGGATTACCTATTAATGTAGATACTGGTAATTTATATTCTATATATTTAGGTTCAATTTTATTAATATCTTTTAATAATGATATATTTTCTAAAGAATCATTATTCATAAAATATTGTTTCATTATTTCATCATGTGAAGAAATATATCTATTAATATTTAATACTAATTTATTATCATATAATGGTTTATATGTAGGCCATGATTCTTTAATAAATAAATTATTAGTACTTTTATTTAATGTAAAATATCTATTAATTTTATTATATAAATTAAATTGAGGTTGTAGAAAATATTTTATAGTTTTTATAAATTCATCTTCAAAAATTTCTATAATTAGTTCTTTTTCTATTTTAGATTGAATTTTATTTAATGATTTTTTTAATTTATTATTTATATATGTTATTAGTTTTTTATTAATACTTTTTTCATTATTAGATGTAGGTATAAGTTTCCATGTTTCATCTTCATCATAATTTAATAAATTAAATATTTCACTAGTATTTATTTTATAAATCTCATTTGATATTTGTATATGAATAAATATTAAAAATGATATTGTTAAATAATTATTTAAATTAAATATATAATTTTTATAATTTCTAATAATTAATTTTTTTATTTTATGATTTTCTTTACCATCTTTACCTTTATAAACTAATTTTTTAGAATAATTATTTATATAATTTAATTGATTATATCTAAAATCAGTTAATTTATCAGAATTAAATAATAACATTATTTCAACAATACTTTCTAAATCTATTGGAAATAATTTAGTATTTAATTTTAATTCTTTTAATACCATATTTATTTGTTTTTTTAATTCAATATTACCATCTGATAAACTTTTAATTTCTTCTTCATTTAATACTTCTGTAGTATTAATAACTTTACCATCACTATATCCTTGAAAAAATGAAAAATCTACATTATCTATTAAATGCCCACAATTTATACATGTAATATGTCCATCTTCTGATTGAGGACAAAATAATGATTTTAAATTATCATAATATTCTGGATTTTTATCTATTTCTATTGAATATAAATAATGTTTACATAATACTTGTTCTGATCCACCACTTGAATATAACCAATTATTATTTTCTGTTAATTCTTTTGCTTCCCTACAATATATTTTTATGAATTTATTTAATAAATAATTTCTTTCTATTATATTAGTATTTCTTAAAATATATCCTCTACATAATTTTATTCTATCATGTAAATCTAATTCTTTAGTAATATATTTTACTTTTTTTATATCTTTTATTACAGATTTTAATAATTTTTTATATATTTTTTCATAATTATTTATATTTTTTTTAATTAAATCAATAATTTCATTTTTATCATCTTGTAATAAATCATTAATTTTTATATCATAATATAATAATAATTTTTCTAAATCTTTAAAACTATATATATGTTTTAATATATTTTTATCTATACTTTCTATTATTGATTTATTGTCAGGTAATACATTACTTAATAATTCAGATAATTTATCTACTGTAATATTTCCTTCTAAATTAAATACATATGCTGTTGAATCTTTATTATAATCTTCTTTAGATGAATCATTATTAATTTCTTTAGATATAAAATCATTATCTGAAAATGAATTTCTAAAAGATTTTATTGAATATGTTCTTTCACATAATTTTATATTTTCAAATAAATTAAAATGATTATTTTTTAGATTTAAATTTAATCTATAATTACTTAAATGTAATGGTATAAATAATAATCCTGTAATATTAAATTGTTCTGAATTTATATAAATTTCTTTTTCACCATTATCTAATCTATATAATTCTTTTCTTGTTTTTAATAAATCTATTTTATAATTATTCATATTAAAACCACTACATTTATTAATATCATCTAAACATTCTCTAATAATATCTCCTTCATAATTTATTATAAATCCATTTTTATCTAAATTATTATTATAAGAATTATATTTAGTATTAAATAATGCATCTAATGTTAATTTATATCCATTACCATCGGCATACATAGAATTATATTTTTCTACTAATTCAGTTTCAATATTTGTTGTTGAAATGTCTGACCCCATTAATGCAGATGTAAATGCATCTTTTAATTTAGTTAATGATTCATCTTCTTCTTCTTCATCTGAATCATCTTTATCATGATATATTTTTTTATTTAATGCAACTATAGGTAATATAAAATATGGTAATTTAAAATCATTATTATTTTTCATAGATTTTATAAATGATAATACATCTGTTCTATCTATATCAGATATTGATTTATTT
>Ga0115565_10003185_pt1 | contig 11821 bp, 8 predicted proteins | sample COGITO_mtgs_1105_FD_87199 | JGI IMG/M metagenome (GOLD analysis project Ga0115565, IMG submission 87199) | Pelagic marine microbial communities from North Sea - COGITO_mtgs_110530 | ecosystem: Environmental > Aquatic > Marine > Epipelagic | place: Germany:Helgoland, sampling site Kabeltonne... | reverse complement strand
TGACAAATATTTAACAAAACAAATTATAACATATATGGGGAATAAACGTAAATTGTTGCATAAAATAAGTGAAATAGTTGATACGCTTGAAAAAAAGGAAAAAAGGAAACTAACTATTGGTGATGGTTTTTCTGGGTCTGGTGTTGTATCACGCCTATTTAAACAAAAGGCGTCAAAATTATATTCCAACGATATTGCAGGATATAGTCAAACATTAAATAAATGTTTTTTATCCAATTTATGCGATGACGAATTAAATGAATTGGAAAAATATATTCAAACTGCTAACAACCACGCTGAAAAAAAAACAAAAAAATATTCCCACCCATTTGTGAGTAAACATTGGGCACCAAACAATGAAAAAATCGCAAAAGATGAACGTGCATATTTTACTTGTGAGAATGGAAAACGCATTGATGTGTTAAGAAACTATATTGAAACAGTTCCCGAAAAATATAAACATTTTTTGTTAGCATCATTGTTGGTAAAATCATCCGTCCATAATAATACAAATGGACAATTTTCCGCATTTTATAAGAATGGAGATATTGGACAATATGGAGGCAAACATAATATTGATGTTAAACGAATAACGGAACCAATCATATTGGAAATGCCAGTATTAGAGCAAAACAAATGTAAAGTAAATGTTGATAAAATGGATACAAATGAATGGGTTAAAAAAATACCAGAATTAGACCTCGTTTATTACGACCCACCATATAATAAACACCCGTATAACATATACTATTTTTTACTTGATATTATAAATAATTGGAATACGCAAGAGGAAATACCTGATACAAATAGAGGTCAACCTAAGAATTGGGAGAAATCTGTATATAATAGTAGTCGTCACGCAGAAAACGCGCTGAAAGATTTAATAACAAACACGAATGCAAAATACATATTATTCTCATATAATAATGGTGGAATAATTGAATTAGAAAAGTTGGATAAAATTTTAAATAGTTTTGGCGTTGTTGAAAAAATTCCGGTAGAACATAAAACATATAATCGTTTAAAAGGAATAAGCGAATATAAACGAAAGGTAGAAAAAGAGCAAATTAAAGAATATTTTTGGTTGTTGCATAAAGATATATAATTCTTTGCGTAATTGAAAATATATATATAATATCAAAATTATATATATATATACTTTTTTATGTCTACCAACGATTTAAGTAATAATGTAACATTACAACTACAACTGGGCGATAATACATCTGACAATGGTCAAGATGTAAATAATGTAAATAATGTAAATAATGTAAATAATGAACAAATAACAAGCAATTTACAAAATGTGTTTGCGTCTATAAGTGATACAGCAGTTAGTGTAGTTGAAGTTAATAATTCTGATTCAAATTCTGCCGCAAATTTTGAGGAAAAAAATGGGGATGATGACGATAATAAAAGCGATATAACTAGCGATATACCTAAAAGTAATGGGTCATTATTTTTAGCAAATACAGATGATAAAAACTCGTGTTTTAAGCAAAAGCAATATATAATATTTTCAAATCAATTAGCTGGATTACGAAGAAATAATATATTCGTATTGAAAGAATGCAAAGAAAATAAACGTTTATTGGATTTGAAATATGGTGATTTGAATGATAACGTAAATAATATACAAACATCTGTTATCTTTTTTTCTACCATTTCTGGATTTATGCAGGCAACACGTATTCAATTCGGGATTAACGATCTTATCATTTCCGTATTATCTATTACAATTTCTACATATATAACATTACTTTTATCAATATCTAAATATTATAAATTGGATGAACTTAGGGAACAAATTCAAAATTTAAGGTCAAAATATTCTATATTACATAATAAAATAGAGTATCGCATGGATGTATTAGGTCCATGGAATTCAAAGAATTTGTGGATACACGCAGACGCGGAGAATAAAATGAAGGAATGGAAAAAGATACACGAATATATGGAAAAGGATTACAATGAATTAATACAAACGAAGCAAGAACTTTGCTCGGAATTTGAAATCATAATGGACACTAAATCACGTAATAAATATTTTATTAAAAACAAAGAATTAAATTATAACAATAGAGAAAAAATACATAATTGGAATAAGAAGGAGAATTCATTGGAACAAAGAATTATAAATGACATTAGTAAACCAGTTAGAAAAAGTTCTATAATTCTACAGCACGAAGAGCTAGATAACTGGGATGACGATGACAGTGTTGTTTGAAATGTAAAAAATATATTATTAATCTAAAAAAATGAAAATAAATTGAATTATATATTGAATTTATTTTATACATTATTTACGAATATAAACTATTGCAATAATGGGACAATCTAATTCAGTTGAGAAAGATAAAGCATTTACCTCAGGTGTTGAAGTTGATTTGACCACGATTGAACGCCGGTTGAGTGAACAAGAACTATTGGACAATATGATTGACGATACGGTGCGTCAAATTAAGAGGGAGGGGAGTAAGAGGGAAGAGAATAGACGGGAATATGCGAATGATGGTGATAGTGATAGTGATAGTGATGATGTTCCTGATTTATTTAATGAGGATGGGACTATATATGTTGAAAATAGTGAGGAATGCAAGACCAGCGATGTTAGAAGCAGTAATGATACAGAATTGTCGGACCAAATAGACCACGTAGTTGTGGATGAATGGACAAATAATATTGTTCAACAAGTTTGTTATGAGATTGACCTACTAAACAACAAAGAAAATACAGGTAACTTCTTCACGCCAATGATGCCACCTCAAACAGAGGCCGAGATTGAAGATACAAAGTTCCAAATCGACGGGTTTCTAAATAATAAAAACAGTCTCGTATCCATTGTTGGTGTCTCAATGGATAGGTTCTCAACACAACAAAAATACATGTACAAGCACCATACAGGCGAATTTTACACATTTTGGATGAAAAATGGTTTTATATTTTGTCTTGAAAAATATAAACCAACCACCGAAGATGATGCTTCAACAACTATTACCGAATTCCCATTTATGGGGGGGGACTTTACTATTGCACCAGGTGCTGGGATAGAGAATACAGAATTAACAACATTGATACGCTAAATATAAATACGAATACAAATAAAAATACAAATACAAATAAAAATACAAATACAAATACAAATAAAAATGGAGTACATAATATTTTACATTTTTTTATCAATCTAATATATCAATTATGTTTTGCGAATATAGAGATATATTCGGAAAGGTTGGGGAAGGAGCACATAAGTATCGCATACTAGATATTGCAATTGTTGATGTCATAATGACGGTGGTTCTAGCGTATGTTATACAAATAATCAACCCCCAATACAAGTTTATTAACATAATAATTATTTTATTTGTATTCGGAATTGTAGTTCACCGTTTATTTTGTGTAAGAACAACAATAGATAAATTATTATTTCCATCTCATACTATGGAAAAAAATCACAAGAAAGTGAATTGAAATAAAGGGAATAAATGTGACCTGGTTATGTGGTTGGTATACTATTCATATTCGTAATCATAATCATTCTGGTCATAATTTGAGTTTGTTTCGAATTCTTCACAATATCTTTCATATTCAATTTGTCTATTGTTTTCCATAGCAAATGCATCAAGTTCGCCAGTTTCAGCATAGTGTTTATCCGATGCAATTTTACTTCGTTGATAATCCTGTTCGCATAACCGAATATAACAATTAAATTCGTGTTGTCTTTCATAATCCGCAACCTTTTCAAGTTCATTCGGGAGATATGTTTCTTCCCTTGTAGAATACCAATCTTTATTATTTCTACTATATCTAAGTTCGCTATGTGGAATAACAAATGAATTTGGAGTTGATTGATTATTTTTTCCAGAGAACCGATTATTATAATCGGGGGATTTTCCATTTTTATTAATAGACTTTACAAATGATTGACCAATCCAATAAGGTCCATTCCAATATTTGGGGTTATTCACGTTGATTATTTCTAATTCCTCTTTTTTTTTCGCCTCTATTATTTCTTTCCATGTAGATGTAGTATTTTCCGGTTCCAATACTGGTTCCACTGCTGGTTCCAATACTGGTTCAATTGTGTTATTATTATTTTGGGTATCTTGATGCCATTGTCGGTTTCTAGAATGCGTATCAAATGAAACACCGCGAGTAAGATGGATGTTCTGATTATTACGATTATGATTATGATTATGATTATGATTATTATTGTTTTGATTGCTGTTATATCTATTATTATACCCTTGATTATACCCTTGATTATACCCTTGATTTCTATGAGGTTGTTGTTCGAATGAAACACTTCGTGTGAATTGTTTATTGTTATTAGTATTACATTGATTATTACCTTGATTATTACGATTACTACTATTCTTTTTATCACTCTTAATTTCACTCAACTTTTCACCTCTTGACCATTGACTCATTATATTAATAAAATATCTTTAATTTAATGTAAAGATACGTTACTAACCTTATTTTCAATTTATTTAAATATGGATGGATATAGATTTAAACATAAAACATAAAATATTGTATATAATTATAAATGGATAACGATGAGATGAATGTCATTAAACGCGATGGGAGTAAAGTAGAAATGTCATTTGATAAAATTTTACATAGAATTAAACGCATAGGCGAAGAAGAAAATATCAAAATAAACTTTTCTGCATTAGTTATGAAAATAATTGACCAACTTCATAATGATATATCAACCACACAAATAGACGAACTAATGGCAGAACAATGCGCTTCTCAATCAACATTGCATACTGACTATGGGATTTTAGCTAGTCGTCTAATAGTATCAAATTATCATAAAAATACAGAACCTTTATTCTCAAAGGTAATGAACCAATTATATCATTTTAAGGATGTTAATGGTGTAAGTGTTCCAATGATAAATGATAAAATACACAATATTATTTTAGAACACGGAGAAGTATTAGATAAAATGATTGACCATACGCGTGATAATTTACTGGATTATTTTGGATTTAAAACGTTGGAACGCTCTTATCTATTTAAAATAAATAAAAAATCGGTTGAACGTCCCCAGCATATGTGGTTACGTGTCGCGCTAGCAATTCACGGTGAAAATTTTGACGACGTTAAAGAAACATATGATTTGATGAGCCAGAAATATTTTACTCACGCAACACCAACGTTATATAATGCGGGTACACCCCGTTCTCAATTAAGTTCTTGCTATTTAATTGCAATGGAGGATGACTCAATCGATGGTATTTATAATACGTTAAAAGATTGCGCAAATATTTCAAAATACGCTGGTGGAATAGGTCTTCATATTCACAATGTAAGAGCGGCTGGAAGTCATATTCGTGGTACAAATGGAACATCAAATGGTATTGTTCCAATGCTACGCGTATTCAATAACACTGCTCGCTATGTTGATCAGGGAGGGGGAAAACGCAACGGAAGTTTTGCAATATATTTAGAACCTTGGCACGCTGATTTATATAATTTCTTAGATATGCGTAGAAATCAAGGTGATGAAGAAATGAAAGGTAGGGATTTATTTTACGCTTTATGGATACCTGATTTATTTATGAAACGAATACAGGAAGATGGATATTGGACTTTTATGTGTCCAGACGAATGTCCTGGGTTGTCAGATGTTTATGGTGATGAATTTGAGAAGTTATATATAAAATATGAGAATGAACAAAAAGGCAGGCACCGAATTCTGGCAAGAGAAGTATGGTTTCGCGTGTTAGATAGTCAAATGGAAACAGGCACCCCATATTTATTATATAAAGATGCTTGTAATTCGAAATCAAACCAAAAAAATCTGGGAACAATAAAAAGCAGTAATCTATGTACTGAAATTGTGGAGTATAGTGATGCGAATGAAACCGCCGTATGTAATTTAGCAAGTATTGGATTGAGTGAGTTTGTAGATAATAAAACAAAGGAATTTGATTATATTAAATTACATTACATTACAAAGGTAATTACTAAAAATTTAAATAATGTAATTGATATTAATTTTTACCCAACTGATAAAACGAAGGAAAGTAATCTTAAACATAGACCAATTGGAATAGGTGTTCAAGGTTTGGCAGATGTATTTGCATTAATGGATATTTGCTTTGACAGCGAAGAAGCGTGCGAAGTGAATAAACAAATATTTGAAACAATATATCACGGGGCATTGGAATGTTCTTGTGAACTTGCGTGCGTAGATGGCGCTTATGCAAGTTTTAATGGTTCGCCGGCATCAAAAGGAATTCTACAATTTGATATGTGGAATGTGCAACCAAGCAGTAGATATGACTGGGATAATTTAAAAACAAAAATAAAAGAATGCGGTTTACGGAATTCATTATTACTTGCACCAATGCCAACAGCATCAACAGCGCAAATATTGGGAAATAATGAATGTTTTGAACCATTTACAAGCAATATATACAGTAGGAGAACATTAGCGGGAGAATTTATGATTGTAAATAAACAATTATTTTGCGATTTAATAGGATTAAACTTATTGAATGAAAGCACGAAAAATAATATAATCGCGAATAAAGGAAGTGTTCAACAATTATTACACATCCCCGAACATATTAGAAATAAATATAAGATTGTATGGGAGATATCAATGAAACAGGTAATCAATATGGCGCGTGATAGGGGTGCGTTTATCTGTCAAAGTCAGAGTATGAATTTATGGCAAGAAGACCCAACATATTCGAGTTTAACATCAATGCATTTCTACGCTTGGAAACAGGGGTTAAAAACTGGAATGTATTATTTACGCAGGAAGGCGAAACATCAGGCTCAACAATTTACAATCGACCCGTCAAAAACGAACTCAAATGAGAACGATGATGTATGTGAAATGTGTTCAGGCTAAAATGATATAAATACTATATGTTCAATAGAATATATATAAATATATATTTATAATGGAAAATACCGTAATTGAACAAAATACCATAATTGAACAAAATAATGTAATTGAACAAAATACTGTAATTGAACAAAATAATGTAATTGAACAAAATAATGTAATTGAACAAAATACTAATATTGAGAGAAATACCAAATTGCGAATATTGCGCGATAGAATAGAGAAATTTGATTCTTTACATCATAAAGAAATATTGCGTATTTTAAAAGGCAACGATTGTAATATTAGTTCAAATCGGAATGGTTCATTTATTAATTTAAGTATTGTAGATAATACAGTATTAGAAGAAATAAATACATATTTGGAACACATTAAACATCAAGAAATAGAGTTGAAGGAAAAAACAGATGCACAGGAATACGAGAAACTAGTATTTTCGAATGATATTTAAACATAACACGTGTAATGTATATAATGTCCCATACAGCAATTATTACACAAACAAATGAGTTTTTGAATTCAATACAAAATCATATGCTTTCGCCCAAGAATATGATGAATATTGCAAACAACCAAAAACCGAACTTTTACAAACCACGTGTGGTTGAAAAGAAAAAAGCGAATATTTCGAATTTAGTGAGGCAAAAAATGTTTATCCCTGGTAAAAATGATACGTTATTCTGGATATTTTATATTTTGAAAAATGGATTTGATAAATATAATTTAATAGGAAGCAATGAATATGTTTATGAAAAGGAGGTAAAAGTTAGTTATATTGATAAAATACGAGAAAATAAAAAGCAACTTCGCCAAAGCAACTTTAATAAATTAAGTGTGTGTGAGAACGAGTTAATAAATGAAGAAATTATTACATTAAAAACATTCCAAGTATTATGCTCATTAGAAAAAATCCCATTTTGTTTTATAAATTCGAATATTATATATAGTGATGCGTTTGCTGAATTAGAAATTGGCACAGAACTTGATGATAATATTAATATTAATGTTAATGTTAATGATAAATATAAAAATGTGAATGTCATTCATAAAACAAATAGTAATCATTACGCGTTGGAAATAGATGGTTATACGATGATCGGTAATTACATAAAAACGAAATATAAAATAGACAATTTAGAAAAACCGATTAAATCAATTGGAAACTATAAGGTAGATGAGTTGAAACATTTTATGAAATATTTTAAATTGCCGGTTGTTGACGATAATGGAAAAAGTTTAACAAAACCAAAATTGTATGATACTATATTTAATCTATTGTGTGTATAAGTTATTATGAAATATTATGAAGCCAATATAATTATTTTATATAAAAAATTGAAATTATATAAAATAAAGACGTTTATAATATATATAACAAATGTCTAAAGAACCATTGAGAATGGAAGAACGGAAGAGTTCTTCGTTAGATTTATTGACAGAAGAATATGTTGCGTATAAACAGTCTTCTGAACAATTTCAAAAAGAATTAGAGGTCCGATTTGGTAGCCGTGGTCCACCAATAAAACGCAATGAATTTGAAAATGTGATTAAAAAATTGCAAAGTTGTGGTTATAACAATGTAAATCCAGAAGGGATACATATGTTAAGAATAATGTTAAAATATAATCAAGAGGATAGTTCAATTACAAATATTCGTTCTGAAATTCAGAATATTGGAAATATACAAAAATATTGCAAAACAAATAGATTATCTACTGAGTCAATGTCATTTCAAAAGAAATCGAATGTGAAAAAGGATGGCGTCAAATTAATGCCATATATAAACAACGATTATTTATTTAAAGTATCTTTCCAAGTTGAGGAAAATATATATAATCAGAGCCAACTTATACAAACGAAATTGTTGGAAAGATGGGAACAAATCCCAAAATCGTTTCGTCATATGAATAGATTGGTATTTAGACATAGTGATGTAACAAATCCACTCGTATTTCATTTAACAATTGTTAAATCATCCGAAAAGGATATGAGGGGTGAATACGTTTACGAAAAAAATATACGATCTGTTAATTTATTTGAACAATCACCAACATATGAAATAGAAATAGAGATAGATAATTCAATTGTATCACGCCAAATGATTACTAGTGAAAAGTTAGCAGCGCAAATGAGAACAGGAATAAAACACGTTCTGAGCGGTCTGCAAAATACTAATTACCCGGTTCCGTATAAACAACTAACATCTATAAAACGGGAATATCTATCATTGGTTGGTATTGATAAAGATGCAACCAGTATTGTTTCCAAGGATTTTATTGGACCAAGTTCAATTACACTACAAATGCATAATATCCAGGATAATTTATCTCAAACAACCCAACCAAATATAAGAAAGAATTATTCAGTTACAGATAAAGCAGACGGTGAAAGGCGCCTTTTATATATATGCAACCGAGGAAATGTCTATTTAATAGATACAAATATGAATATTCAATTTACAGGATTGCAGACAAAAAAGAAGAATATTTATTCCACATTATTGGATGGTGAGTTAATTATGCACGATAAATATGGACGTTTTATCAATCTATTTGCAGCGTTTGACGTATACTTTATAAATAATATTGACCGCCGAGAATTTGATTTTATGTATGAAAGTGAGTATAAAGATAAATTATCTGGTATAGCAAAGAAATCGGATAAAAAAGATAAAAAAGATAAAAAGGATAAAAAAGTGGATAAAGATGAAAAGGAACCAGTTGGAAGGTTGACATTATTGGAAAAGGTACTTACATTATTTAACGATGATATTACTGAACGAAATATACATATTAATTTTGAAGTAAAATCAAAGGAATTTTACTTATATGGAAATATCTTTGAACATTGCAATAGTATTCTTACAAAAGCAAAAGATGGATTGTTTGTGTATGAAACAGATGGTTTAATATTTACTCCAATCGATTCGGGAATTCCGATTGAAAAGAGAAAAATTACGTGGGAAAAATCGTTTAAATGGAAACCCCCTGAATTTAATACAATTGATTTCTTGGTTTCGGTTGTACGTGAAAGTGGGGAAGATAAAATTGAAACTTTTTCCTCTCCCACTGGTGAAATAGTTGAACATAAAAAATTATTATTAAAATGCGGGTTTGATGAAGAACGAGATGGTTATATGAACCCTTTACGAGCAACACTAGACGAAGATTGGAAACATAAAAAGTATGTCAAACGAGGTAATAGTTACAAACCATATCTATTTTATCCAACGTCGCCGTATGATGAAAAGGCGCATCAATTGTATTTGCCTATCACTAATTACCGAGGAATTAAAGATATTTATACAGAAAACAGTGAATTAATTGAACATAATACCATTGTTGAATTTAGATATAACTTAGATAAAGAAACTGGTAAATGTTGGGAACCACTTCGGGTAAGATATGATAAAACGTTGGAATTGCGAAATAAGTCCAAAAATTACGGGAACTCATACCAAACAGCAAATAGCAATTGGTACTCTATCCATAATCCAATCACAGAACATATGATTACAACAGGGTTAAATATTTCTTCAATTATCCAAGACGACGGTGTTTATTATAAGCGTATTAAAAATAGAAGTTATAGTGTTAGTATGAGGGACTTTCATAACTTATATGTCAAAAAAAGATTAATTAATGGGGTTAGTAGTCCAGGTGATATGCTATTTGATATGGCAGTTGGTAAAGGAGGAGACATACCCAAATGGTTAGATGCTAAATTGGGGTTTGTATTTGGCGTGGATTATTCCCAGGATAATATTGAGAACCGAATTGACGGCGCATATTCGCGCTTTTTGAATTATAATAAACGCCAGAAAAGTGTTCCCGATTGTTTATTTGCGTGGGGGGATAGTTCGTTGGTATACAAAGAGGAGGGACCGAAATCTGGTATATTAAATGAACAATATAGGATGATATATAACGCAATTATGGGAAAAGGTTCAAAAGAAGAAGCGCGATTGGGAAAATCCGTATTTAAAAAATATGGAATTGGAAAAGACGGTTTCCAAATTACGTCTTGCCAATTCGCATTACATTATTTCTTCAAAGATATTACAAGTTTAGAAAACTTTATTCAAAATGTAATCGATGTAACTGAGGTTGGTGGATATTTTATAGGGACTTCGTATGATGGTAAGCGAATGTTTAAATTCTTAGAAAAAATCGAACAGAATGAAGCAATCACATTTAACTATGAAAATGGTGAAAAAATGTGGGAAGTTCGGAAATTGTATTCCGATGAAGATACATTTGAAGATAATGTTGAATCATTGGGTATGGAAATTGATATATATCAAGACACAATTGGTTCTAGTTTCAAAGAATATCTTGTCAACTTTGACTACTTCAAACTAGTTATGGAACAATATGGTTTTACAACATTAAATGCAGATGAATTAAAATCAACTGGGTTTTCAAAAAGTATTGCTAGTTTTAAAGACTTGTATACGAAACTGAATGATGAACTGAAAACAGGGGCTCTTGATCAACCGAATATTGGAAATGCCGCAAAAATGTCGGATAATGAAAAAAGTGTTTCTTTTATGAATAATTATTTCATATTTAAGAAAATACGTCACGAAATCTCCAATGTCGCTTTACTTGGAAGTAAAATTAATAATGATAATGTAGATATTCAGTTGGTATAAACACAACTTATAATATACACAATTCGTATATGCTAATATCTCGTTTTTTATTCAAACGTAAAACTGATATAACACAAATTGATGAATTAAAAAATAAATTGAATTAACATAAAGATAAATAATCATATGTATAAAATAATGAGTACTGAAACAAATTGTGAAAATAGTGGTGAATATTGTGAAAATTATGAAAATTATAAAAATGAGTCGATAATCAAGATCAACTGGAGTATGTTATCCCGAAATCCGGAAGCAATCCATCTATTAGAACAATACCCAGATAGGATATG
>Ga0115565_10003178_pt1 | contig 11845 bp, 11 predicted proteins | sample COGITO_mtgs_1105_FD_87199 | JGI IMG/M metagenome (GOLD analysis project Ga0115565, IMG submission 87199) | Pelagic marine microbial communities from North Sea - COGITO_mtgs_110530 | ecosystem: Environmental > Aquatic > Marine > Epipelagic | place: Germany:Helgoland, sampling site Kabeltonne... | reverse complement strand
TTGAAGTGCGAAAAAAACTAACTCGTTTTATTAAATTAGGATTAGCTCCTTATGTTGCAAAAACTAAAGCTGGAGAAGAAATCGAAATTAATATGAAGACAAACTCTGCCATTCTGGAAGATTCTACACAGGTAGCTGTTGATTCTTGGAATTACTGGGTTTTTAATCTAGGAAGTGATGCGAACATTGAAATAGAGGAATTAAGCAGTGACATCAATATTGGTGGAAACATCAATATTAATCGAATTACGGATAAATGGAAAATATCCCTATCTGGAAGAATAGATGAAAGGCTGAGAAGAACGATTCAAAAAGTACCAAGAGTTGATGATAATGGAGAACCGGTTTTGAATGAAGATGGTAACCAGATTATTGATGAAGTTGTGAATAATTTTGATGTATCAGAGTTTGGGTTTAATCATCAGTTAGTGAAGTCTATTTCACCTCAATGGTCTTATGGTTATGATATTGCAGGACGTCAGAACACAAGACTTAATTATAAGTTTCAGACGAGTTTTAGACCAGCAGTAGAATACAATTTTTTTCCAGAATCTGTGCAAAATACCAGATTTCTGAGAGTTAACTATGGGGTTGAACTCAGAAATAATAATTATGTTGAAGAAACGATTAGCGGAGTTCTTAAAGAAACCAGAGTGCTTCATAGTTTAAGAGCTAGCCTAGGGTTAAATAAACGTTGGGGAAATCTTGAGGTTGGTTATCGTTTAAGAAATTATTTAGATGATGTTAGCTCTTGGTCTACAGGATTGAATATTAGAGCAGATGTGCGTGTTACAGGGAATTTATCTTTTTATATAAGAGCAGAAGGCAATTATGTAAAGGACCAGATTTACCTAGCATCTGGCGATTTCACTGAACAGGATATTTTAAGTGGAAGGGTAACTTTACCTTCAGCATATATTATCGATACCAGATTTGGTTTTAATTATCGATTTGGTTCTAATCTAAATAATTTTGTAAATCGAAGATTTTTTGGAAGAGCCAATTTTGTTGGAAGCGATTAATATATGAACGCTCTAAATTTTTCTTACAATTAACGTATTTGAAAAATTAATTTGAATTATTACAAATACGAGATTCTAAAGAATTATTATTTATAGTTGTTAACGAATTTTTAAACATCCAAATAACAATGTTTATTTAATTTTCAGAGCTTTGTGGGATATTTTACATAATAGAGAATTATAGTTATCTAATTTACGGAGTAAATTTGTACTATAATTTATATTATGTAAAATAGAATATTTCAAAACCCCTACTATAACAAATTTCGTGAATTTTAATGAATTAAACTCCAATTCCTATAAACTCTAAAATATCAACAGAAATTATAGCAAACCTACCTCAAACCAATTACAAAAATATTTAAAAACGAAACTCAACTTTATTCGTACTTAAAGTGAATTAAAGTACTTTTGCCAAATGCACAAACAACCAAAAAGTCAAACTGAGTTTATTTTAATCATGGCATGTTTAATGTCTTTGGTTGCACTTTCTATAGATGCTTTGTTACCAGCTTTAAATAGTATCGGAATCGCAATTGGAACTTCAAAAAACAGCCATACACAGTTACTCATTACCATGATTTTTTTAGGTTTAGGATTAGGACAATTAGTTGCTGGGCCACTTTCTGATAGTTTTGGCAGAAAACCAATGGTATATTTCGGTTTTTCGGTGTTTGTTTTGGCAAGTATTATTTGTGTGTTTTCCCAAAGTTTAGAAATGATGATTTTTGGAAGAATCCTACAAGGCATTGGCCTTTCTGCTCCTAGAACTTTAAGTATTGCTATGGTTCGTGATTCGTATAGTGGCGATTATATGGCTCGAATTATGTCTTTTGTGGTGTCTATTTTTATTCTAGTTCCTGTAATTGCGCCCACAATTGGGAAACTAATGTTAGATGCTTTTGGCTGGCAATCTATATTTACAAGTCAATTAATTTTTGGTGCGCTTGTAATCTTCTGGTTTTATAAAAGACAGCCAGAAACACTCAAAGAAGAACATCGAAAAAAGTTTCGTTTATCCATATTTAAAACAGGAATTTTAGAGTTTTTAAAACATAAAGATGCCATTGTTTTTACTCTTTTAAGTGGCTTTATTACTGGTTCTTTTATGGTTTTTTTAGGAACCTCACAACAAATTTTTCAAGAGCAATATGGTTTGGTAGAGGAATTTCCTTATATTTTTGGAGCAATGGCTATTTCTGTTGGTTTTTCTACGTTTATCAATGGTACAGTTGTTATGAAATTCGGAATGAAAAAACTGGTTATTTTCTTCCTTTCTATGTTTACGTTAATTTCTTTGTTTTACGTTATTATTTTTTACGGAAAAGTAAATCCACCTATAGAAATCTTAGTCGTTTCTTTCGGACTACAATTTTTTGCAATTGGTTTTCTGTTTGGTAATTTAAGATCTTTAGCAATGCAACCTCTTGGACATATTGCAGGAATTGGTTCAGCAATCAACGGTTTTGTATCAACAGTTATGGCAGTTCCTATTGCAGGTTTTATAGGCAAATATGTTTTGGTTACAGCCTATCCTCTATTTGTAGGATTTTTAATTTGTGGAACGATTTCTATGATTTTATTGTTTTCATTTAGAAAAAAAATCTAAGTAACTAATAAAAATCCAAGCCACGAATTCAGTAATTTTAATCAGTGTCCAATATTTGATTGGCATAAAATTTCAAAGGATAAAAAATTAGTAAAAACATTTAATGAGCCAGATTTTACTTTTAATAAATTCGTGAATTCGTGGTAAAAAAAATCATACGTAAGCAACAAATCTAAAAATAAAAAAGCTTTAAAATTAGACTACATATTCTGTGTATAAAAATTATAATCTTTTAAAACAGTATCAATAAAATCTTTATCGCTTTTATGAACGGATTTTATGTCAGTAACTTCTAAAATCTTTGAGCGCAATTTTATCAACGTTTTATAATCGTTTAATTTTGCAGCAGTTTTAAAAGTTTCTTTGATAATTCTGGCATCATTATCAGAAAGTTTAATAACGTTTGGATAAGTTGGTTGATATGTGTCTTTAATATCTTCTAAAATAGTTTGCGAAAATTGAACATCGTCTTTTAAATAAATTACAATAGTATTGGCAATAATATCTCCAAAACGCTGACTTTTATCGGTAAATACTATCAATAAAAAACCAACAACTTTACCGAACATAAATATTAAAACTAATAATGTGTATTGCTCTGACAACTCTAAAGACGCTACATATACAAAGAGTAGCATAAATAAATTAAAATCGACAATTCTTAAAAACCAACGAATTATATAGTCTGTAATTGAGGGTTTAAAACCATCTACATTAATAACTTTAATTTTAAGAAGTTTTTTACCCAAGGTTTGTCCTTCCATTAAAATTTCGGAATACAAAGAATAAAAGGTAACTGGTAAAAAAAACAAGACATCCAAAGCTCTTATCGTCCAAGAATCGCCATTAATGGCAGGATCAAACAAACTAAAATCAAAAAGTTTAATGGCAAAATAAATGTAGGCGAATTTTATAACATTATCTACAGTAAAAGCTAGAAGCCTTTGAAATACATTTGCGACTGTAAATTTAATATTTACATTTTGTGCAGTTTTTATTTGGAGTGTTTTCATGCAATGATTAAATTCGCTCTTAATGAGAGAGGTCGCTTTTATAAAGCAAAATAAAGAAAAATGGCTTGAATTTGAACAATTAATTTCAAATAAAGAGAAAAAAAGTCCAGATGACATAGCCAACTTGCATATAAAAATCATGAATGATTTGGTATATGCACAAACTTATTACCCAAAAAGCAAAGTTACATTGTTTTTAAATAAGCTTGCTAAGACTAGCTTTGATAAGGTTTACGACTCTAAAAGAACCGATAAAAATGTTTTTTTACAATTCTTTTTTGACAAGGTTCCACTACTCTGCTACACCTACAGAAAATATATTTACATTTCGTTTATTTTCTTTTTTGTCTGTTTTTTTGTGGGTTTATTGTCCACTTTTAATGATGAATCTTTCGCAAGACAAATTTTAGGCAATGGTTATGTAGATCAAACTTTAGAAAATATTGAAAGTGGTGATGCTATGGCTATTTACAAAAGTGGTAGCAATTGGGGTACTTTTATTGGAATTTACGACAACAACCAAAGAGTTGGCTTAAATATGTTTTTATCAGGTTTGTTGATAGGTATTGGAACTGCCTATTATATTGTTGTAAACGCAATTATGGTAGCTGTTTTTCAAGCTTTCTTTTATCAACAAAACACGTTGTTTGATAGTTTAAAAGGAATTTGGATTCATGGAACCTATGAAATTTTCGGAATTATTATAGAAGCTGCTGCTGGGTATATTATTGGCGCAAGTATTTTATTTCCAGGGACTTTAAAACGTTTCGAATCTTTTAAAAACGGCATTAGAGACGCTTTTTATATTTTTATAAGTACCATTCCTTTTACAATTATGGCAGCTTTTTTAGAAGGCTATGTTACACGATATTCTAACATAATGCCAACAATATTTTGTTTTGCAATTATTCTTTTTAGTTTAGTTTCTATCAGTTATTATTATTTGATTTTACCTTTTAAAGTCGCTAAACAACACAACGTAAGATAAATGAAAAAAAGCCTAGCTTCCCTCCTTTTTCTGTTTAGTTTGTTTTTAAATGCTCAAGAAAATGGCATTATTGAGGATTTTCCTGAAATTAATACGGATTCTATTACGTATGAAAAATATACCGATTTTAACGAAGCCAGAACTTTATCACCAAATTTAAAGGAAAAATACAATAGTAAAGATTTTATCTATACAGAAAATGTACCAACTAAGAAAGAGAAAAAAGAAAATGACAACACCGGTTCTGCTTTTTTAGGAGGATTAGCATTTTTTATGACCACTATTTTCCCTTTTATTTTAGGCGGATTTATCATTTTTGTAATTGTAAAAGTGATGTTGGGTTCAGACGTACTTTTCTGGAAAAACACGCCATCATCAACAAAAATTACAGAAAAATTAATTTATGAAGATGAAGATATTCATGAGGTTGATTTGGCTTCTTTATTAAAACAAGCAATTGATAATCAAAATTATAGATTGGCAATTCGTTATTATTATTTGACATCTTTAAAAGGATTATCAACCAAAAAAATTATTGAATATCATAAAGATAAAACCAATTCCGAATACCTTTTTGAAATTGAAAATCCAGCAATAAGAACACAATTTTCTTATCTTTCTTATGTGTATTCTTATGTTTGGTATGGAGAGTTTCCTGTGGACGAACATAATTTTAGAACAGCGCAAAATAAGTATCAATCCTTTTTAAATTCGATGTCTTGAGAGCGCTTTTAAACTTAGTAAAAAATAGTGTTTTTATACTAATTGTCTTGTTGATGGTTGGTTGCAAAAAAACCAATTGGGTAGAGAATTATCGTGAAAAGGAAAAAAGCCCCTTTGGAACATATATTATTTATAATGAAGCAAATGAGCTTTTTGAAAACCAAGAAATTGTAACACTTAAAGAAAATTTTTACGATTATTTAATTCATAATTACGACACTCAAAAAGCTGATTTTGGAAATTATATTTGCATAAAAAATAATGCTTCTAAATTAACAGAATATGGCGTAACTGATTTATTATCTTTTGTTTATGATGGGAATTCAGCATTCTTATCTCTAAATTTTTTTAGTGATGCTCTTATAGAGCAATTAGAAATTACGACCAATAATTTAGATAGAGATGTATATTTAGTTGAAGATTTAAAACCTTTAAAAGGCGAGTTTTATTTAGAAGACAAAACCTTTGAAAAAGATACTTTTAATTTCGATCGAAATATTAGAAAACATTATTTTGTAACCTATAATGAAAATAAAACCATTGTTTTAGGTTCCGCAAAAATTGATGGAGAAAAAGTGCCTAATTTTATGAAAATTTATCATGGAAAAGGTGCTATTTATGTACATTCAAATCCTGTTGTTTTTACAAATTATTTTATGTTGAGTGATAAAGAAAAATATGCTGAAAATGTACTTTCTTACATTCCTTATGGTACAATTTTTTGGGATCCACAGATTAAAAAAAGTAAATACTCCAATGAAGATGATAAAGACAATACTTCCGTTTTTAAATTCTTTTTACAACATCAAACATTAACCTGGTTTTTATTTGTTTCATTAGCAGGTGTTTTGCTGTTTATGTTATTTAATGCTCGGAGAAAACAACGTGCAATTCCAATAATTCACCCTTTAAAAAATACCACAGTTGCGTTTACACAAACCATTTCTAGTTTGTATTTAAAAGAGCAAGATCATAAGAATTTAGTTGATAAAAAAATAGCCTTTTTTTTGGAGAAAGTAAGAACAAAATACTTGTTGAATACCACCAATTTAAACAAGGAATTTATCCATAATTTGGCAGCAAAATCAGATAATAAAATAGCCAATACAAAATATTTAATCAATACAATTATCACTTTAAACAAAAGGTCTGAATGTACTCAGGAAGAGCTACTTGTGCTACATAAAATGATTGATAATTTCTTTAAAAAACAAGCAAATGGAAACACCAAATGAGGAATTGAATGAACAAGCAAATTCAGAGAATTTAGAATTTGAAAGCAGAATAAATTTAGCTGAATTACAAGAAAGTGTTTTCAGTATAAAAAAGCAATTACAAAAAGTAATTGTTGGGCAAAAAGAAATGCTGGATTTGCTTTTAGTAGCATTATTGGCAGATGGTCATGTATTGATTGAAGGTGTTCCTGGAGTTGCAAAAACCATTACAGCAAAACTACTTTCTAAAACCATTGATGTTGGATTTAGTAGAATTCAATTTACGCCAGATTTAATGCCTTCAGATATTTTAGGAACGTCTGTTTTTAATGTAAAAACATCTGAATTTGAGTTTAAAAAAGGGCCTATTTTCTCGAACATGATTTTGATTGATGAAATTAACAGAGCGCCTGCAAAAACGCAAGCGGCTTTGTTTGAAGTGATGGAAGAAAAGCAAATTACGATGGATGGAACTACCTATAAAATGGACGAACCTTTTGTGGTTTTAGCAACTCAAAACCCTATAGAACAAGAAGGTACTTATAGACTTCCAGAAGCGCAATTAGATCGTTTTTTGTTTAAAGTGATTATAGAATATCCGAATGCAGAAGAAGAATTAGAAATTATTATGCGTGAGCAAGCTTTAGAAAATACCACAAAAGCTAGCAAAATAGCTTCTATTATTAAAGGAGCTAAAATTGTTGAGTACAGAGGCTTGGTCAATCAAATAAAAATCGAAGAAAATTTATTAAAATATATTGCCAATATTGTTGTGAATACGCGTTCTAATTCCTTTTTATATTTAGGAGCTTCGCCAAGAGCAAGTATTGCCATTTTAAACGCATCAAAGGCTTTTGCCGCCATTGAAGGTAGAGATTTTGTAACGCCAGAAGACATAAAAAGAGCAACAATTCCTGTTTTACAACACAGAGTTATTGTAACTCCAGAAAGAGAAATGGAAGGTTTAACCAGTACACAAATTATTGAACAAATTATTGAGTCTGTTGAGATTCCTAGGTAGGGTTTTAGTATTCAGTTGGCAGTATTCAGTTGGCAGTTGGCAGTATTCAGTAAGCAATTTTGCTTTAATTTCGTCTTTGCGAAGGAGGCACGACTGAAGCAATCTGTAAGTAATTCATAACGAACTAAATTATAAATTAAAAATAATTACACAATAACACAAAAATAACATTCAGTTTGTCCTTTCGACCAAAGGGAGAAATCACATAAAAAAACACACAATTAGAGTTTCAAAATTATGAGATTTCTCCTAAAGTCGAAATGACAAAATGTTGCGATTATTTTATAAATTAATCATCAATAAATTAAAAACAATTACATAATAAAACGCTTAAACAATTACACAAAATAACATCTAGTTTGTCCTTACAACCAAAGGGAGAAATCACATAAAGAAACACATTATTAGAGTTCCAAATTATGAGATTTCTCCTAAAGTCGAAATGACAAAATGTTTTGATTATTTTATAAAATAATCGTTAATAAAAACAATTAAACAACAATACTCACAAATAAACAATTCTTGAAAAAAATCAATACAACTTTATTTCTAAACAATCGTTTTTTCTATTGCATTGCTGCAATAGCAATCTTATTTGTAATAGGCTTCTTTGCTCCTATTTTCTTTGAGATTTCTAAAGTGTTATTATTTATGTTGGTTTGTTTAACAATTATTGATGTTTTTTTGTTGTATCAAACTAAAAAAGGAATCAAACTTGATCGGAATTTACCTGAAAGATTATCCAATGGAGATGAAAATAAAATTTCTATTTCCCTTAAAAATGAATATTCTTTTGTGGCACATTTATCATTAATCGAGGAATTACCTTATCAATTTCAAAAAAGAGATTTTATATTTCATCAACAATTAAAAAAGAACGAAGACAAAACCATTCATTATAAGCTAACGCCCAAAGAAAGAGGTGTCTACCTTTTTGGAAACATCAATGTGTATGCAAATTCAGCTTTAAAATTAGCGACTAAAAAATATGTTTTAGGTAATGAAAAGGAGTTAAAATGTTATCCATCATTTTTAAAACTAAGAGAATTTGACATTAAAGCATTTAACAATACATCTTCTTCTTACGGAACTAAAAAAGTAAGACGAATTGGACATTCTTTAGAGTTTGAGCAGATTAAAGAATATGTTTCTGGAGATGATATTCGTACCTTAAATTGGAAAGCGACCGCAAAAAGAAACCAGTTTATGGTGAACCAATATGTGGAGGAAAAATCGCAATCTGTGTATGCAATTATTGATAAAGGACGAGCTATGCAAATGACATTTAACGGATTAAGCTTGTTAGATTATGCTGTAAATGCAACCTTAGCCATCAGCAATGTTATTTTAAGAAAACAAGACAAAGCTGGGATGTTGTCTTTTTCCACAAAATTAGAAGATTGGGTGGTTGCTGAGCGTAGAAATTCTCAAATGAGCCTTATTTCAGAGGCGTTACACAATATAAAGACTAATTTTGATGAACCCGATTTTAGTACTTTATATTCAGTTGTTAAAAGAAAAATAACCCATAGAAGTTTATTGATATTATTCACTAATTTCGAAACAATTGATGGTTTAAATAGGCAACTCCCCTATTTGAGAGCGTTGGCAAAAAATCATTTATTGTTGGTGGTGTTTTTTAAAAACACAGAATTAGATGTAATAATTGATTCAAAATCAGAAACCATTCAGCAAGTGTATGATAGTATTATTGCAGAAAAATTTATGTATGAGAAAAAGAGAATTGTTAATGAACTTAAAAAATACGGAATTCAATCTGTGTTAACAAAACCAGCTGATTTAACTGGAAATAGCATCAATAAATATTTAGAATTGAAATCGAGAGGCTTGTTTTAATATGAATAACTATATATTAATTTTAAAAAAGATTGATGCATTAAAATGTGCAAAAATAGCAGGTACTGTTGCCGCAATTTTATCTTTATTAACAGTTATGGTTGGAGTACTTTTTTCTAGTATTTTAGGTTTAAAAGGTGATTTAGAAATTGCAACTATCTTTGGAGGCAGTTTATTAATGATATTAATTGCACCCTTTTTGTATTATTTGTTTAGTTTTATTATTGTTTGGATTTGTGTTTCTATATTCAATTTTATACTAAAAAAATCAAAAGGGATTGAAATAGAATTTGAGAAAAAGGATGATTTTATAAATCAAATAGGTAAAGAATAAAAAATGAATTGGTATCTAAAAGTATTAAAAAATTACACAAACTTTACAGGTAGAGCAAGAAGAAAAAGAATATTGGGTATTTTTTCTTTTTCATTATCTAGTTATAATTTTATTATTCATGATGATTGCATTTTCATCAGAAACCTTCTCAGATTCTAGTGAAATGGATCCTTTAAGTATCATTCTTGTCGCTATTTTATTGTTGTATTTTTTAGGTACAATATTGCCTTTTTTAGCGGTCACTGCAAGAAGATTGCATGATACTGATAAAAGCGCTTGGTGGTATTTAATTTGTATTATTCCTTATATTGGTAGATTTATAATTCTGATTTTTACTTGCATGGATAGTTATGGAGGCACAAATAAATGGGGAGAAAATCCTAAAAAATTGGGGAGTGATGTTTTAATCAATCAAATAGGAAAAGAATAAGTAACTAAGAAAAAATTACTCGTTGTTTATACATAATAGACTTAACAACGAATTCACTAATTTTTGTGCAAAGGTTTTTAAAAAAAAATATTTTGAAAAACCTTTGATTTTAATTGTGAAATTATTCTTGTTTTTTTTGAACGATATTTATTGTGAATTTGTTGCTTAAAGTCAAGCATGATTAATTTTTCAAAATAAGTAATTTCATTCTTTTAAGGGAATTTGCCATTTTCCACTGTAGGTTATTGTACTTCTATGACTGCTGTTTACTGTAAATCGACTCGTTTTATTTGCGAATAATGTTAATGAAATTTGTAAACTTTCAGTTTTTGAATTTAGCAAATATTCAAATTCATACGTATTCTTTTTTTCATTAAAAGCACTTTCAACTTTTTCAGGAATTCCTTCAAATTGCAAACCACTATCTGTTCCATAACTGCCAGCAAAACGTCTTTCTCCATAAAAAGGCATATCTAAAAAAATACTATCATTTTTAACGGTTAAATTGTTTTGAATATTTACCAAACTAATATTAGCCAAATTACTTCCTGGAGGCAGTAAGTTTTCAATCCCTCTTGTATTCATCAAAGCTACAGGATTTGCAAAATCTGCAACAATTGTGAAATTTTTAGACGTAGCAGTTTCTTTTAAATTTTCAATTTCAGCCAATGTTGCTGTGCTTTTGCAACTAAAAAAAGTGATTCCTAAAATTGATAAAAGTAAAATTCTAAATTTCATGTTTTTAAATTACTGATTACAAACAACTTAAAATTACACAAAAAGTATTTAAATTTTGATAAATAAATCATAATTTTTAGAATTTAAATAGTAGTATTTTTATCACTTTTAAGAAATTATGAGTTTAGAAATTATTTTTGAAGACGATTATATTATTTGTGTGAACAAACCCAATAACGTTTTGGTGCATCATGCTTTTTTGTCAAGAAATGTTAGTGATGAAGATTCACTTTTACAAATCATTGACAAAGAATTAGGCACAAAAGTGTATCCAATTCATAGATTAGACAGAAAAACTTCGGGTTTAATTTTGTTAGCAAAAGAGAAAGAATATGTGTCAAAATTTCAACAATTATTTACTACTAAGCAAATACAAAAAACCTATTTTGGCGTAGTTCGTGGTTTTGCTCCTGAAACAAAAACAATCGATTCTCCTGTAAAAGGACGAGATGCAAATGTGCATAAAGAAGCTTTAACGTATTTGAAAACATTAGCGAATGTCACTTTAAATATTCCTGTAAAACCCTATGATTCTTCACGTTATAGTTTAGTTGAGTTTTTACCACAAACAGGTAGAATGCACCAATTAAGAGTTCATTCCAATAAAATAAGTCATCCTTTAATTGGCGATGCAAAATATGGTGATAAAAATCATGATGTAATGTTTGATGAAAATTTTGGTTGGAAAAACTTGTTTTTACATGCAGGGAAATTAGAATTTACACATCCTTTTTCATCAGAAAAATTGGTTTTAAAAGGAAGTTTTCCAAAAGATTGGCTGGAGTTGTTTGAGAAGTTTCACTGGAATTGGAAAGTACTAACTTAAAACTTATTTTATTAAAGATATCTATTCAATTTAAATTATAATCAGTATGCTAAAAAATATTTACACTTAT
>Ga0115565_10003175_pt1 | contig 11853 bp, 10 predicted proteins | sample COGITO_mtgs_1105_FD_87199 | JGI IMG/M metagenome (GOLD analysis project Ga0115565, IMG submission 87199) | Pelagic marine microbial communities from North Sea - COGITO_mtgs_110530 | ecosystem: Environmental > Aquatic > Marine > Epipelagic | place: Germany:Helgoland, sampling site Kabeltonne... | reverse complement strand
CTTTTAAGGTTGTCCAATAACATGGACAACGAAGTGTCATTGCTCATTTCTGCATTGCACTTGGTGCGTTGGAAAGACCGGCATTCTGCGGCAAAGCTTCTCATTGAAAAGGAGCGGCAGCAGTCTGAGGTTTTACCCAAGATTAAGTGCGTCGTTTTTGATCTTGACAATACGCTTTGGGAAGGTGTCATTGGAGATGACGGTCCAGAAGGAGTCACAGTCCGTCAGGAATCAGTGGACTTCATTCGCGCCTTGGATGCAAGGGGAATCATTTGTGCAGTAGCCAGTAAAAACGAAGCTCGAATTGCACTCGATAAAATCGAAGCGCTTGGGCTTTCTGATTTCTTGTTGTTCCCCGAAATCAATTGGGGACCAAAGAGTCAAAGCATTCAACGCATTGCCGAAGCGATGAATGTTTCATTGAACACCTTCGCTTTCATAGATGACAATGCGTTCGAACGGCGCGAAGTCTCAGCTGCACTTCCTATGGTTCGGGTGTTCCCGGAGAATGGGTTGGGTCAATTGTTGGCGAAAACCGATTTTGATTTTCCGGTGACGGAACAAGCGGCCAAAAGACGGCTCAGTTATTTGGCTGAATCCAAGCGGAGGAAGATTCGGTCTGAAGCGGGGAGCAGCGCTGATGCTTTTTTGCGCAGTTGTAATATGAAACTGACCCTTCTGAACCCAGCGATGCATACCGAGCGATGCCTCGAGATGATCGACCGGACCAATCAGTTCAATATTTCTGGAAAGCGGTATTCCAAGGAAGATTTTAACCGTTTGCTGCAAACAGATTTGCATTGGGCATGGTCCGTAAGTGACGACTACGGTGACTATGGAACTGTAGGATATATGAGGGCTGTGCGAGAGCCTGATGCTTGGGTCATCAAAGATTTTGTAATGTCTTGTCGTGTGGCTCAAAAACGCGTTGAGGAGTGTTTGTTCTCTCATTTCAGAAGTGAAGTGAGTGAAGGTCTTCCCCTCATTTTAGAGCTTGTCAAAACAAACCGGAATGATGCCATCATTGGCAAACTTGCTGAAATGGGCCAAGCCTCTCTTTTCGATCAAGGTCTTTCTCGGGTTGAATTAAACGCGAAACTCGAAGGTGCAGATGTGATAGAAATCGTCAAGCAGGGTCATGGGTGAGCTTTTGATCATAACCAATGCTGATGATTTGGGTCTCAACAGTCAAGTCAATGCCCAAGTCGAGGTGCTGCATCAAAAGGGGGTCCTGAGTAGCGCGACAATCATGGCCAATGGTGGAGCCATTCACGAGATAAAGGATCTCCACGATAGAAACCCGAACTTGGGATTGGGTGTCCATTTGAATGCTACAAACTTTCGGGCATTGACGCCCGCAATGCGTGAAAGCGTATTGTGCGACGTGTCGGGTTCATTTGCTTCAAATTTCAGGGATCACAACAGATTTGGGCTGTCTGATGTGCTGGCCAAGGAATGGATGGCACAGATAAAACTTGTGCAGGGCATGGGCATTTCCATCGACCACTTAGACTCACATCATCATGTCCATACTTGGCCTTCCGCACTTCCTGCTTTGAGGAGGGTGTCGAGAGAAACAGGCATTCCTTGGGTTCGCAATACACGGAACATCGTTCCAATGGATGAGCTGGTGGGTGCCAAGTCAAAGTTGAAATATGCCGGAAAGAGCCTATGGACTCTCACTTCTAGAATGATGGGAATGAAACTTACAGATGGTTTTTGTAGTGTTTGGGACTTCAGAAGATGTTTGGAGGAGGGTGATGGTGTTTTTACAGGGCTGAAAACGATTGAATTGATGTGTCATCCTGGTGACTTGGGGAACAGTGAATACATAAAAGAGGCAGATTGGTTGGCTGAAGGGTTTTTGAAAACGTTGAAGTCAGGCTGGTCATTGGCGAGTTATAAGGATTTAGCGTGACGAGAAATTGGCGCATGTGCGCAACGGGCACCGGGGGGTTGAATCCCTCCTTCTCCGCTAAGAATAGACCCGGTCAATGAGGCCGGGTTTTTTATGTGAGGTGCTTTTTCAAACCGTGTACTTCGTACACGAATACGTTGATTGTCAGCAATTTGCGTGAAATTTGCGCCCTGAAATGGGCACGAATGTTCCTGCTTTGATGTCCTTTGCAGGATGACCATAGGAGTTCCTACAGAGATCAAACCTTCAGAGAGCCGGGTGGGCATGACACCCGCGGGTGTTTATGAACTGACCTTGAGGGGTCACAGCGTGATCGTTCAATCCGGCGCCGGGGGCGGCAGTGGTTTTTCTGATGCCGATTACCTCAAAGCCGGCGCGGCGACACGGATGACGATCGAGGAAGTCTATGCAGAGGCCGATATGATTGTCAAGGTCAAGGAGCCTATACCGCCAGAGTATCCGATGATTCGGAAGGGTCAGGTGGTCTTCACTTACTTCCATTTCGCCTCGTCAGTGGCTTTGACGGAGGCCATGGTGAACAGCGGAGCTACATGCATTGCTTACGAGACCGTCGAAACTGAAGATGGGTCCCTGCCCCTATTGACCCCCATGTCTGAGGTGGCAGGCCGAATGGCCATCCAGCAAGGCGCCAAATATTTAGAGAAGCCAAAGAAGGGCCGTGGTGTTTTGCTCGGTGGCGTGCCCGGCGTACCTCCAGGACGGGTGTTGGTGCTCGGAGCGGGTGTGGCGGGAACCCAAGCCGCGAAAATGGCAGCAGGGCTCGGAGCTCACGTGACGGTCATGGACATCAACATGCCCCGTCTGCGGCAGGTCAATGACATTATGCCGCACCATGTGGTGACGGAGTATTCAAATGCATACAACATTCGGCAAGCCATCAAAACGCATGACCTCATTGTAGGAGCTGTTCTGCTCAAGGGAGGCAAGGCTCCCCACCTCATTACCCGCGAAATGCTCTCTGATATGCGGCCGGGCACGGTCATTGTGGACATTGCTGTGGACCAGGGTGGTTGCATAGAAACCACCCATCCCACCACCCATGATGATCCCGTGTACATCGTAGATGATGTGGTGCATTATTGTGTGGCCAATATGCCAGGTGCCGTGCCTTGCACATCTACCCTTGCTTTGACCAATGTCACCCTGCCTTACGTGCTTCAGTTGGCAGAGAAAGGGAGCAACAAAGCCTGTGCTGAAAACCCAGCATTGGCCGAAGGACTGAATATTCAGGACGGACGCATTGTATATGACGCGGTGGAAGCCTGGTTCACAAAGGCCTGACTTCAGGCTTGCAGAAGCACGAGCCGTATCTTGTTGGGGTGAAGCTCCTTGCCCATCTGCCTTTGTTCTTTGCGTGTTTCGTTGTGTTTCTGCCCGCCATCATGGCGCAGCAACAGCCGGGAAGAGTACTGATGATCGGCATCGACGGTGTCAGATCGGATGCCCTTCAAGTGGCCGTTACTCCAGCAATAGATGGGTTGATTTCCAATGGTTTTTTCTCGCCGGACGCCCTAAACGATGACATCACGATAAGCGGTCCGGGGTGGTCGTCCATTCATTGTGGTGTGAGGTCCGGCAAGCACAATGTGATCGACAATAGTTTTGCCGGTCAGAATTACGTTCAATATCCCGGGTGGCTCCATCGTGTAGAGGAGTTGCACCCAGAATGGAGTACCCTGTCGGCGAGTCAGTGGAGCCCCATCAATGCGCAGATTGTGGGAAGCTCAGCAGATGCTGTTGTCAATCCCAGCTCGGCGGCTCAAGCGGCTCAGGTGGTGGTGGATGCGCTTGCAAATGGAAACCCCCACGCCATTTTCGTGCATTTGGACGATCCGGATTATGCCGGGCATGCCTTTGGCTTTTCCCCTTTTGTCTTTCCGTATTTGGACAGCATTGAGGAGATGGATGCGCTGGTCGGACTGATGCTGGACGCTCTGGAATCCAGGGAGGCTTACACCGAGGAGAATTGGCTTGTGCTGGTGACGACCGACCACGGTGGCATTGGAACATCACACGGGGGCAACAGCATTGAAGAGCGCCGGGTGTTTGTCATTGCATCGGGAGAATCAGTGAGCCCAGAATGGGTTTCAAGGGACACGCTGTCTGTTGTTGGCGCTGCTGAAAATTGTCTTGGCGCGGCTCCCCTCCTTTCATTCGATGGCAGTTCTAGGGCTTCGGTTCCGGTTCATGCAGACTTCCTTCCTGGGGCCAATGGTGATTTTACGGTGGAGTGCCGCGTGCGGACTGCGCAGGGGGCAGATGTATCCATGGTGGGAAACAAGGACTGGAATTCCGGATTGAACCCGGGATGGGTCTTTTCCTTCACCTACCCCTCTGGACCTGGTTGGAGGGTCAACGCTGGAGATGGGGCATCTCGCATTGACCTCGATGGGCCTCCCATAGCAGATGGAACTTGGCATACGCTGTCCTGTTCCTTTGATCGGGATGGAATGATGCGCATGTACACCGATGGCGTTCTGAGCGATGAAGCTGACATGTCCGGCCTGGCTGATCTCGATGTCGGAGGTCTTTTCTTTGGTGCAGATGCGTTGGGTGACTATGGAATGGAGGGTGTTGTGTCTGAAGTTCGCTATTGGTCAGAAGCATTGGATGGCGGAGTGATTGCCGACTGGCATTGTTCCCCGCTGACAATGGCACATCCGGATTGGGCTGCGCTGCGTGGGCATTGGCCGTTGGATGAGGGAGTTGGAGATTTCTTGGAGGATGTTTCTGGAAACGACCACCACGCCACCAATGAAGGGGGGCTATGGGACAGCGACGGCGTGTCCGTTCAGTGGGACTACAGTGCGACACCGAGGCTGGTCGACGTGCCAGTCATGGCTTTGGCTCATTTGTGCGTTCCGTTGGAGGAAGATTGGAACCTCGATGGAAAACCCCTCCTGGGCACCTGCTTCCCCCCGTTGCCAGACCCTTGTCCAGAGGACCTGAACGGGGATGGTATGGTCACGGTCGTGGACCTGCTGTTGGTGTTGGGGTCCTTTGGCCAGGCCTGCACCGAATGAATTGTCGGGCAGTCTGTATCTTACAAAGAACCCATTTGGCCATGCGGCATTCCCTTCTTTCTCTTTTGCTGCTCTTCTTCATGACACCGCTGTGGGCCCAAACTTGGACCCTCTCTTGGAGCGATGAATTCAATGGCAGCTCCATTGACAACAGCAAATGGGGGTATGACATTGGAACTGGCGCTGCCCAGGGGCTTTGGGGTTGGGGCAACGGAGAGCTTCAGTACTACACGGATGACTTGGACAATGCCCGGGTAGAAAATGGCGATCTGATTATAACCGCTCGAGAGGAAAACTTAGCAGGAAGCAGTTATACGTCGGCACGCATGGTGACCCGCAACACATTCAGCCAGACTTATGGGAAGTGGGAAGCGCGCATCGATTTGCCAACGGGACAAGGCATCTGGCCGGCATTTTGGATGCTCCGTGAATACAACCCTTGGCCCGGTGAGATTGACATCATGGAACTTGTTGGAAATGCCCCTTGGAGCTGTCACGGGACCGCGCATTGGGGCGAGGTAGGCAATGTGCAGTCTATGGGGGGGAGCATCACTTCTTCAGACTGGACGGCCGGCTATCATGTGTACACCATTGAATGGTGGCCTGACCACATACGTTGGTCTGTGGATGGCCAAGAGTACTTCGAGCTCGACCGCACTCAGGTCGCCCCTGCTCACCCTTGGTTGTTTGCTGAGGATTACCATATGCTGTTGAATGTGGCTGTAGGCGGTGGTTGGCCTGGCCCTCCTGATGCGAGCACAGTATTCCCCCAGGAAATGAAGGTCGACTGGGTTCGTGTGTATGAACATGTCCCGGTCCCACAACCGGTCACCTTTCGGGTGGACCTCAGTCAGGAATCACTGGGCCCTTCAGACCAAGTCTACGTGTCGGGGTCGTTTGACGACTGGAGCGGGGATGCCCTTGCTTTGGAGGATGAAGGAGGAGGCATTTGGTCCACAACGCTTGATCTGCCGCAAGGCATCCATGAGTACAAATTCACGGTCAATGGTTGGGGTGGCATGGAAGAATCCTTCTCGCCAGGTGCCGAAGGGACATTAACCAGTTACGGGGACAATGTGACCTTTGTGAACCGTTACATCGATGTGGAATGGGATGCACTGACCACCGATGCCGATTGCTTTTCCTCTCCGGAGGGCTGTCCGGGAAGCGGTGGTGTTGGGTGTACTGATTCCGATGCGGCCAATTATTCCGCAGCCGCGACGGTCGAAGACGGAAGTTGCACATACGATGTTACGTTTCGGGTTGACCTGAGCGAAGAAGATGTGCTTGGGCACACGGCTTATGTCAACGGGGGCTTTAACGGTTGGTGTGGTGAATGTGACCCCATGTTTGATCCTGAGGGAGAAGGCATTTGGGAGCTGACCATGGCCCTGCCTGTGGGCCCTCATGAATTCAAGTTCACGACCAATGGTTGGTCTGGTTTGGCTGAGGATTTATCGGTGGGAATTCCTTGCACCAATACAACCTATGACGGTCCGAATGTTTACACCAACAGGGTGTTTGAGGTGGTGAACTCCCCCCTTGATTTGGGCACCGTTTGCTTCAACAGTTGCGAGGCTTGTTTGCCGGCCGAGCCAACCTATCATTCGGTGACTTTTAGGGTTCAGATGCCGGATCCATCCCTGACTGCCATGCTCGAAGTCAATGGCATCGAATACGCCATGAGCATTGCCCTGTGGGGCTCTCAAGCGGCCAATGTGACCGTTGTGGGAGGGCAGCCAATTTTCTATCGCTTCGGGACGCCTGCAGGGGTGCTCGGAACTGCTTGGGAATCGCCTTCTGGATCATGCAGCACAGCAGGAATGAGGTCGGCCACCTTCACAGAAGACACCACCATGTCGTTGGTCTGCTTCGGAGCGTGCTCTGCCTGTCAAGGCTGCGCAGATCCATTTGCGGCCAACTTTGATCCCTTGGCCGACCCCAACTCCCCCATTTCCCATTGCACCGGCTTGGCCGAGGCAGGATGCACCTATCCATCCGCCGGCAATTTCTTGGAGTCAGCCCAATGGGATGATGGCTCCTGTGTTTTCGCCGATGGGCCCGATGTTTGTCCAGACAACAACGGTGACGGCCTGGTTGGAGTGGCAGATGTCCTCATCCTGCTGTCGGCATTTGGTGACAGCTGTTACTGAAGCCCGTGATTTCGCGGCTTAGCTTCGGATTCTATGGGAGCCGAACAACAAGACCGCTGGTCTTTCCTTGTCAATTTCATCAGACACCCCCTTAGGAACGCCAGTGTTGTGCCCAGCAGTCGTGTGGCGAGCAGACGAATGTTCACAGGTGTGGACATGTCCAGCTTGCGGTATGTGGTTGAACTGGGGCCTGGAACGGGAGTGTTTACCCAAGAGCTGTATGAGCGCTTACACCCAGATGCTCAGGTTTTGGTGATTGAACTGGATGCGGGATATGTTGCCGCCCTGAAATCGCGCTTTGGCGATCGGTTTGACATTGTCCAGGCCAGTGCCGCTGACTTAAAAGCCCTGCTGCGCTCTAGAAATTGGCCAAGTGTGGATTTGGTGGTGTCGGGCTTGCCTTTTGTCCTTCCCGCCGAGGTGAAAGGGCCCATGCTGTCCACCTTGAAGGAGCTCACTGAATGTGGCACTGTGTTTCGCTTCTTTACCTATATGCCTCCATTGATGAAGCCCCATTACCACATGTTTGATCTGCGGTGTTTGCGTTTTGTGTGGAGGAACTTCCCTCCTATGTGGATTTACTCGGTGAACTAAGAGGCCCACCAGCCCAGGCAACTTCGGGAGTCTGGAGCAATTTTTCTGGTTCAAATTTGGGCCACAGAGTTGCGGGCTTTTTCTGGACTTCAGAGAAAATGGAGGGTTGCGCAACCTGAGCCGAGTCCTTCGTGTTGTGTCATTGTATCTTGTAAAATTGTGACGTTGAATCAAAACCCCCTCCTCCTCGCCATTGGTGCGATGTTGTTGTCTTTTATTGCCCCTGCACAGGTGGTGATCAACGAGTTCTCGTGCTCCAATTACTCCCTCAATGTCGCGGGGAACAACGAGGACTTTGTGGAGCTCTTCAACGAGACAGCCGGGCCCATTGACATCGGTGGGTGGTACATGTCCGACGACGTGGACAATCCCACCAAGTTTGAAATCCCTGCAGGAACGGTTGTTCCACCGAATGGATTTTTGACCATCATTTGTAGTGGTGAAGCACAGGCAGGACTGTTGTACGGCGGGGGATTCCTGAACACCAATTTCCGGATTCACCAGTGCAAACAGGAGTCTGTGGTTCTGGCCGATGCGACGGGAAGTATCGTAGAGAGCTATACCTATGGCACAGATATTTCCACCACTCAAGAGGACCACAGCTGGTCCCGCGATGTGGATGGTACTGGAGACTGGAAAGTGTGCACATTGCCAACGCCCAACACAACAAATGCAGGCGCAACAGGCCTCTTTTACGACGGTTATGCGCCCATGCCCGATATGGGAGAAGCCCCCGGCTACAATGCGAATGCCTTTTCCTTGGCCCTTACTGCGGCCCCCGGCATGGAGATTTACTATACGCTCGATGGATATGGGCCATCCGCGGCCAGTCTTCCTTATGTCACACCCATTGGGTTGTTTGAGACCATCGTTGTCAGGGCGATCGCCGTTGACCCGACGGGTGCGCTCGCTCCGAGCTTTACCAATACCAACACTTACTTTTTTGGCGATGACCAGCACTCTATTCGGGTGGTGAGCGTCAGTGGTCCAGGTTTGGAGGATGGTGCTTGGTTTGGAGATGAACCCATGCACATTGAGTTCTTCAACGAAGACGGCACGTTTTGGGTAGAGGCCGAAGGCGATTCCAACGAGCACGGCAACGATTCCAATGCCTATCCTCAGAAGGGCTTTGACTACATCACCCGTGACCAAATGGGGTACGATGATGTGGTGGACGCCGAGTTGTTTCACCTGTCCAACCGGGGCAAGTTTCAGCGCTTGATCTTTAAGGCCGCGGCCAACGACAACTACCCCTTTTCCGGTGGTGCCCACGTGCGGGATGCCTATTGCCAGACCTTGAGCGGCTTGGCGGACCTGCACCTCGATGAGCGAACCAGTGAGAGCTGCATTTTGTACATCAATGGCCAGTACTGGGGCGTTTACGAATACCGTGAGAAGGTGGACGACAGTGACTTTACCAACCGCTACTACGACCAAGGCCGCTATGACATTGATTTCCTGAAAACGTGGGGCGGTACTTGGACGGAATAGGGCAACGGCGCTGATTGGTATGACCTCGTAGACTTTATCACCGGCAACGACATGACGGTGCAGGCCAATTATGAGCAGGCGGTGAGCGAGCTCAATGAGATGTCACTGATCGACTACTTCATCCTCAACAGCTATGTGGTGTGCGCGGATTGGTTGAACTGGAACACGGCATGGTGGCGGGGACGAAACCCCGATGGAGACGGCCGCCGCTGGCGTTATGTGCTGTGGGACCTCGACAACACTTTTGGTCACGGCGCCAACTACACCGGCTTGCCCGATACGGGCTCTGAGGCCGACCCTTGTAACCCCGAAAACATGGGTGACGTCGGTGGGCAAGGTCACATCCCTGTCTTGAATGCCTTGATGGACAACGACGACTTCTGGGCCACCTACATCAACCGTTGGGCCGATTTGGGCAACACCCATTTTACTTGCGAGAACATGCACGCTGTGCTGGACAGCATGATCGGAGTCATAGAGCCCGAGATGCCCCGCCAGTTTGACCGCTGGGGTGGCGATTACGATGGGTGGATGTCAGAGGTGCAGGAGATGCACGACTTCATTGACGAACGTTGTAACGAGACGGTGCTGAGTGGCATGGAGGACTGCTACGATGTCGAGCCCGTGGACCTGACCTTGTTGATTGATGGCTGTGGAGAAGTGGAACTCAATTCCGTGGACATCGACCCTTCTATGGTGCCGTTCACTGGTTGGTATTTTGCTGGCGTCCCGATCAGTTTAGAAGCCGAAGAAGAGTGTGAAGGCGCTGAATTCTTGTATTGGGAAGTGGTCTCTGGCGACCTGGTCATCGGTGACATCCAAGACGACATCATCGACATTGAGCTGACAGGAAATGTGACCATCATGGCCCACTTCGGAGAGCCAGTCCCCCCTGAGGCCTTGGTGTTTGAAGTGGAACCTCCTGGAACGGGAACCATAGCTTTGGATGGTCTGGTGCTCGGCCCCTACCCTGACGGTGTTGAATTGTTTGACGGAGAGTACGACCTGATGGCCAACCCCATCCCATGGTGGAACTTCTCACATTGGACACATGAGGCCAACAGTATTGTGTCGGACCAAGAGGCCTCCGCAGTGCTGTACGTAGATACAGGAGGAGCTGTGACGGCGCATTTCGAGTACGTCGAGCACGTAGACCTTGTTGTTGAAGTAGAGCCCGCGGGGTCAGGCATCGTGAAGGTGGTGAACCGGGCAACGGTGTCAGACTACTGGACTGACAGCTTTGTGGTCAATGGTCCAGAGGCTTTCAATGCGGTGGCAAGCAACGACTGGAAATTCAGCCATTGGGAAATCCAGGGCGCTGTGTCCCATACGAACGTCATGTCTTCAGATTTGGGTGTAGAAATGCCTGCTGATGGTGGGGTTCAGGTGGTGGCCCATTTTACGGAACAGGAATTGCAGCTGTATGTGCCCAATGCTTTCTCTCCGAACAACGACGGGTTGAACGATGCCTTCAGGCCGCTGGGGCAAGCCTTCGGAGCTGAGGATTACTCCTTTCAAGTCTTTAACCGTTGGGGTGAGGTGGTATTCTCCTCAGTTGATCCCGACGAAGCCTGGTTGGGCCAAGACCAGCGCGCAGACGGCGAGCACTACGTGAAAGACGGAGCGTATGCCTGGAGTGTTCAGGTGCGCTGGACCCACGGAAAGTACCCTGAGCAATTCAGCGGAACGCTGACGGTGGTGCGCTGATGGTTCAGGGCTGGCCGATGGCCAATGCGGACCATTGAATCCCTTTGGCTTTGGCAATGGCCACAAAGAGCACGATGCCGACTGGGCCCAACATGAATGTGCACAGTTGACACGGCAGTAGCTGCCACCGCGCAATCCCCAATGCACTTCCTTTTTTGGTGAGGATCACGCCTGCGAGGAGGTCAAAGGCCAAATAGTGAATCCAACCCGCTGTCATGGCCCAAGGGTCACTCAGGAGCGCCGTCACACCTTCGAGGGTTGTGAAGTCCGCTGCGGTAAAATTGAAATGGGTGGCCACCACCAGTAAGTACATGGACGCTAGCATGGCGACCCACGCTCCACTGAGCACGGTGCGCTTGACCCAACGGTTGTCGGGAGCAGCGATCATGGCCAACCAAGCCAAGGGAGCGGTGCCATTGGCGAGTTGAAATACGTCTTCGGGTGTCATTCGCCCTTCTTTTCTCCTTTGAACCAGTCTTCCTTGCTGTCAAACAAGACGTTGAAGGTGGTCAGAGAGCCGTAACAACGGGTGATGTATTGCTGGAGGTTCACCTTGTCTTCATCCGACAACTTGGAGTTGCTGTTGATGTTCTGTTCCAGAACGCGCAAGCGGTCCCGCAGCATGACGATTTTGTGAAAGAAGGTCTCGATGGGGATTTCCTTTCCCTTGAGCCCTTCTTCTCCTGGACGCAATTCCATGACGCCTCCCTCCCACTTGTCTCCCAAATCAATGGGGCTTGGAGATTCAAGGTGCTGGTCAAAGACGTTTTCCACGGCGGTGACAACGTCTTCCAATGTGATGCCTTCGCTGATCGCAGGTGCGGCTTCGAGCACCTCATACGACTCGTAGGTTTTGGCGAGTTCCTTCTCTCCATGTTCCGTGAACTGTATGCGCCATGCGGCACCTGATTCGCCGAAAATGGCGCCTTCCCCGTACTTGGGGTGG
>Ga0115565_10003167_pt1 | contig 11863 bp, 7 predicted proteins | sample COGITO_mtgs_1105_FD_87199 | JGI IMG/M metagenome (GOLD analysis project Ga0115565, IMG submission 87199) | Pelagic marine microbial communities from North Sea - COGITO_mtgs_110530 | ecosystem: Environmental > Aquatic > Marine > Epipelagic | place: Germany:Helgoland, sampling site Kabeltonne... | reverse complement strand
ACCTCCTATTAATAATCCTACTGCATTAATAGTATCTGATACCGCGACTGCTTTCAGTCCTCCAAAAATGGCATACAAGGAACCTATGATTCCTATACTAAATACAGTAATCCACAAAGCCGTGTTTTTAGAAACTCCTAAAAGCTCTGGCACATCAAACATACCATTAATAGCGATACTGCCAGAATACAGCACAATAGGCAGTAGTACGACAACATAACCAGAAAGAAAAAGTCCAGAAGTGAGTGCCTTTGTGGTTTTATTATACCTACGTTCTAAAAACTGAGGAATGGTAGTGATACCCCCTTTTAAATATTTAGGAAGTAAAAACAAGGCCGTAATAACCATCGCAACTGCAGCAAGTGTCTCCCAAGCCATCACAAGAATACCTTCTTTATAAGCACTCCCATTGAGACCCACAATCTGCTCTGTAGATAAATTTGTGAGTAATAAACTCCCAGCTATGACGATTCCAGAAAGACTTCGACCTCCTAAAAAATATCCATCTGCGGTATGCTCATTTACTCGTCTGGTAGCTAAGTAAGAAATAACACCTACCAGAAGTGTAAATCCTATAAAAGATAAAATACTAATCACTATTTACGTTTTTAAACTGTTTGGTCTGATAAGTTTTAAAATTAAATGAAAACATCTGCTTACAATCTATGTGTCTTCATAAATCATAAGCAGATGTATCATTTTTTAGGATTTAGAATTTTTATCCTTTCTTCATAGCATCCTTATACGTTTTTCTAGCTTTACGCTGTTTTTTTGTAAGAATTTCCTTATTTATTTTCTTGTTGATAGGCTTATTGATCTCTTGCTTATCTTGCTTATCTCCATCAGATTTTCTTACACTACGGAGTCCTTTTAAGCGTTCCAATTCTAGCGCGGTTATTTCCGTACGTTGCTCGGCAGTGAGAGCCAGAGAAATATCACTAGATGACACCTCTGTATTCCATTTTTCCACCTTCTCTTCTACTTTTGACATCATATTATCAGACTGTGCACTTGCTGTTGATGCAAACCCTACAACCATTACGAAAACTATTAATATCTTTTTCATATCCTTTATTTTAAAATTAAATTATTGTGAAATTGCTCTAAAGTTATCTAGACGCCATCTTGTTCTAAACGAAGTTTCATCTACTGTTTGCTCTAGGCGTACAGCTATGTAAAATGTTGCCGTAGGATTTATAGTAAATGCTTGACGTTTATAATCATTATTACCAAGGCCTTCATCATTCATATCTGAAGCTGTTTCGGTGTCAAGTACCGTCCACGATGCAGGATCAAAATTCCCTGAACCATCATAAGTATCTGACCAGTAAAATGTAAGTGTTGCGCTGTTTTGAGATCTAAATGCGTAAGCAGTATCAAATGATATATCTGTTGCGCCCGTACCTTCAAGACCAGTAGTAATGATTACAGTATCAAGATTTCCATAATTAGCTGGATCACTTTGCGAATTGTAGAAGAAGTTTAAACCATTATCTGATGGTGCTGTTACATCATCTGCATCACTAAAATTCCCTCCATTTGAGATTAAATCAAAACGTTGATTAGCTATTGTTTGATTTACCATCGCGCTTTGGTACATTAAAACATCTTCTAAATACGTATTATCGCTACCATCATTACCCTCAAAAGTTTCTAGGTAATTTAAAGCTGTCGTATTAGAATCATTATTTGTGATTGTAAAAGTTTGAGATTGCACATTTACCCCTGGATCAACACCTCCTGTAGTACTAGTAATTTCCAGAGCGATGGTCTCATCGTCTTCTACATCCATATCATCTGTAATAGATAGCACAACTGAACCTGTTGTCGCTCCCACAGGAATAGTAAAACTGTAAGGACTTGTAGTCGCAGCATCAATAGTATAATCACTCCCTATAGTTCCCGTACCAGTCGCAGTAAGTTCTACTGTTGCCTCGGCAGTTAGTGCCTCAGATAGTGTAAAGTTTACAGTTATCATTCCCACATCTTCTGAAAATTGAAGTGTATTTGCAGTATCAAAATCTATTACTGGGTTCGGCGCAGCGTCATCATTTGTAAATGTTATGTTTGTAACTAGATCATCCCCAAGACTCAGGCCTCCAGTAACTTCAGTTATAGTAAACGTAGCCGTAACGTCGGGGCCAAAATCTGCATCATCTACAGCCACCAAAACAAACGAAGCTCCCGTTGCTCCAGCTGGAACGTCTATGGTAAAATTTTCTGCGGTTTGTCCATCTATCGTATAATCAGTTCCAAAAGCCGCGTCACCACTTCCGGCTATGGTAATTACACCACCATCAGTAGGTTCTTGGTCAAAGATTATGGATACGGGTATAGCATCTGTACTATTCTCGTCTACTGTTTGGGTTTCTGTTTCAAAAGAAACAACGGCAACAACAGGTGCTGGCTCGTCATTAACTATCGTAATATTAGAAACAACATCGGCTCCTAAGGTAAGACCTCCAGAAACCTCAGAGATCGTAAAAGTAGCAGTCACATCTTCGCCAAAATCTGTATTATCTACAGGTGTGATCGTAAAGGAGGCTCCCGTAGCTCCAGCAGCAATGTCTAACGTAAAGTTTTCCGAAGTTTGACCATCAATAGTATAATCAGTTTCAAAAACAGCGTCACCACTTCCTGCGATACTAATTGTTCCTCCATCAGTACTCGCTTGGTTAAACACTATGTTAACAGGAATACCTTCTGTTGCATTTTCAGCAACTGCTTGTGTTTCAGACTCAAAAGAAACCATTGCAACTAGCGGATCATCATCATCCAGAATGGTATAGGTAAAAGAAGTGACATCACCCAGTGATAGCGCACCATCTACACTAGAAATTGAAACTGTAAGTGGCACATTATCTTCTATAATATCATCATCTACTGGCGTTATAGAGAATGTACTCAAAAGTGCACTTGCTGGCACATCTAGTGTAAAAGTTGCTGCCTCTCCGCTGGTCACATAATCTGCTCCGTATGTGCCGCCACTTACAGAAATACTAACTGTACCACCTCCGTGCGCCGCATTATCATATCCTACATTCACAGAAAGTCCTTCTGTAGCATTCTCTACTTCTACAATATTATCTATTGAAAAACTAGCCGTTGCCGTTCCATTAGGCTCGTCATCATCCTCTTCACAAGCTGTAAAAATGATAAGTGCTAAAAATAAATACTGTAGGAAATTCTTCGTTCGCATACTATGATGGTTTTATAATTTCAAATATCTCTATAAATACCCGCCTAAAGGTTTCATTATAGTCAGATAGCTTCTCATTATAGTAAATAAGGGCATTCACAAGCTATTACAAGGATTAAAATTACACTTTTTAAGAGTACGCTTTCGCGAAAGCGTATGCTGAGAAAACAAATGCACCTGTTATAATTTAAATACAAATTGCATTAAAAATGATGGAAACACTCACAAATAATTAAGATATTTCGTACTTGTGATTGTGAATAATAAAACTAGAATTTGAATCTTTTAAATTTCGCATTCAAATTTTCTAAAATCTCAGGTCTAACACCTAAAATCTATCTCGGAAACAGCTCCCAAAGCCCACGCATATTTTTCCCAAGAAGTACCTCTGGGTCACCACCCTTCACGTGACCAAGAATTCCCCAAGGTCCTTCATATCCCAAATCCAACAATCGCTGAATCATTTGTCTTTCTAAATCCCCGGCGGCTATGGTCATAATCTTAGGGCCACTCTCTTTCATACCATTGAGGTTCACACATTTGAGATATGGTAGTAATAGCGCAATATTCTCATTATAACTTGCCAATTCCTCGTGCGCGTGATGAAAATTGTAAATGACACCTATCTTATATTGAGGCAAACGGTTGATGATTTCAATTTGATTTTTTGGGTCACCATACCATCCGCCGTGATTGTACATATTAATGGTACAGGCTATCTTTTCAGCTCGTTGGGCTAAGTAAGATAACATTGCAGTAGCTTTCGCGAACGCGGACTCATCATCCAACCCATCAAAATATTCTGGATGAAATCCCACCCAAATCTGAGTTTGCAATCCTGTTTTTTCGAGCGCTTGAAATACTTGTTCACTCATAGGTTTCAACTTACCTACGCTATCCTTTTTGTGATTGAGATATAACCACACAGCGCTCATCTTGATATTTTCAGCACGAGCGATTCCAATCTCCTCCTCCATCCTATCGATATGCTCCTGCCGACCGCCAAAGGCATATTGATTATATCCCAACTCCTTCACCATTCCCACCCGCTCTTGCGGACTGCGCTTCAAACTATCAAATGCCACAATAGACCAAGGAATGAGGTTTTCTTGAGCGAAGGGATACTCAGAAATAGTTGCAGATTTTTGTGTACTACAGGAAGAAAGAGCACTTATAAAAATTAAAAAACATATTTCTTTGACCATAACTTACAAAAGTCCCTCTTCGAACTTGTCTCCGACGAGAGAGGTACGAACGAGAGGAAGACATTAGGGAGATGTCCGCAAACAAGCTCCACATTAATATTTAACTCAAAAAATTCAACTTAGAAAAACTTTTATTCAACACTACTTCATCATCTACAGCTAGCCATTTATCCAAAATCGTAGCGTACACCTCTCTAAAATCTACAGAATATATCAAATCTCCGTTGCTATCAAGGTTTAGTAAATCTGGTGCTTCATTGAAAAAGCCAGGCTTCTTTAAATTCTTACCCACCACAAAAACATTATTTGCCGTACCGTGATCAGTGCCTTTAGCTGCATTCTGTTGTACACGTCTGCCAAATTCTGAAAAAGTCAAAATAAGCGTATCCTTAAAAGTATCGTTTTTTTCAAGGTCTGTCACAAAAGTTTCTAGCGCCTCACTGTAGGTCTCGTGCAATCGTCGCTGTCTATTTTCTTGATTTACGTGCGTATCAAAACCACCCATCGAGACATAATACACTTTCGTATCTACCCCAGAATTTATAAACTGAGCCGTCGACTGCAACTGTTTCCCGAAAGGGTTATTAGGATACGTGGTTCTAGACGCATACGTTTTTGTAGTCTCGTGTAAATATTTGGCAGATGATTTTGCTTCAATCATCGTTTTATACAAGTAGCCCAGGTTATGCTCACTTAAATGTACATCCGTCTGCTCATCGAGTACTTTCGAAAAGTACGGCGAAGCCATATTACGATTAAGCAACGCTGGGTTTTTAGTGGCAATCCCATTGAGCTTCTCCCCTTTCATAATCACCGAAAGACTGTCATCTACCTCAATCCCATTGTACGGATTCTTACCATATTCCTCCACATAACGCCCCAGCCAGCCTGTATTCAAATACTCATTGGCATCACTCGCAGTGTGCCAAATATCGGTACTTCTAAAGTGTGACCGATCAGGATTAGGATATCCCACATTATTTATGACAGTCAAATATCCTTTGTCATACAAGTTTTTAAGACCGCGTAAATGTTTATTAAAACCTAGGTCATTTCCAGCCTTGAGCACTTCACTTTTGGCGATTGCAAGATTCGGTCTACTCTTATAATAAAGGTCGTTTTCATAAGGTATAATGGTATTCAACCCATCGTTCCCACCAGAAAGCTGTATCACCACCAACTTCTTAAATGCCGAAACTTCTTTAGGAATCGCCTCAAACGCGCGCACAAAATCAGGCACCAAGAAAACACTACTCGCAAGGGCACTTTTCTGTATAAACTGTCTTCTTTTCATACGCTGATTATTAACACATTTGATATTCTGGTAATGACATTAACTGTATGCAGAGTGCTTGAGTTGTCGTAGCTTCTAGATTGCCTAGAAGTCGCTCCGTGTCTTTATCTAATCTAGCTTGTAGTATGTGATTTTGTAAACGCTTTTTTAAAACGTCTTTAGCGTTTCGCGAAAGCGTGCCCTTATCATCCTTAAAAGATATTACATAATTATCCTCAAAAAATTTCCAATCGACCTCGGTTTTTAAAAACCTGCGTTTTGTTTTTTCGGCTTTATAGTATTCTTCAAAAGAAGCTTCAAACTCCCCTTTCTCCGAAAATTCTATAACGGCATTTGCCAGTAAAGCACTGGGCAAATTCATTCTAAACATTAAGGTGTTAGAATCTATCCAGCTGCGATTTCCTTTCCATCCAGCCACATTGGGCGGGTCTAAAAGGACTTGACCCATCATTCGTTGTAAGAATAGTAACTGCTTTTTCTTTTGGAATGTAACGGGAACTACCTTATTGATACCTACCATCAATTCTATAGGCGATTTGATTTTTGAACCTATATTTTTTATTTCATAAAACCAATCTGCTTCAAAAACATGGCGCATTAAACGCTCGATATTGTAATCTTGATAGAAGAAATCTGTGAGCGCCTCAACCCTTTCTGTGTCAATTTCAGGATTTATGAAATAGGTATACACCTTCGTACAGATATAACGTGCACACTGCTTTTGCTTGAGAATGATGTCAATGATATCATCACCATCCCAGTTACCAGTCTCGCCCATAAAGGTTTTCTCACCATCATCGTGCTGTCCTGCACGTAACAGAAAATTTCCATTTCTATTAAAACTCCATCCTGTAAATGCCCTAGCAGACTCCTTGATATCCTGTTCCGTGTAATTTCCTACGCCTAGGGTAAAAAGTTCCATTAACTCACGAGCAAAATTTTCGTTAGGTTTTGCTTTACGATTCTGCCTATTATTTAGGTATTTGCTCATCGCAGGAGCCTTAGCAATAGCTTTGACGAAATCCCCAAAATTCCCCAGCGCGTGTTCCCGTAATAGATTATGATATGGTAAAATGTGATAAATCGCATTATCCTTACATACGAACACGTTTGCCCAGAACAAGGTCATTTTTTCTCGTAAGATTGATTCGGATACTGCCATTCTTTCAAGCCAAGCATAATTGAGGTGTTTAACCATCTGCCTCCCTTTCTGAGCTAGCTCCCGATACTTTTTATCTTCCATCATCTTGCGAGCTCGTGTTTGTTTTAGAACTTCAAAAGCACTTAAATCCATTTTGAGAGGCTCAACCTTTTGAGATTTTTCAAAAAGTTCAGTTACAACTTCACTTCTTGTAATTCCCTCAAGACTTGACAGCGCCTTCGGCGTGATGCCAAAACCTGCTCTCCAGTATAAATGTTTGATCTCTTGAGGATTCATTAAGGAAAGATATTTTAAGTTAGACCAAGCTTTCGCGAAAGCGTTTAAAACCCAACTCTAATTTTTAATCAGCTTTTTTACGATGCCATTAACTCGTAAAAAATATACGCCAGATGGTACATAAGATACGTCAAGAATATCATTTTGAGATGATATCTTAGTTCTTAACGCCACTTCCTGACCTAGAAAATTAAATAACTGGACATTTTGAATTTGAGAAGTAGTCTTAATATGTAATCGATCATTAAACGGATTAGGATACACCGATATCTCTGCGATTTTAAAACTAGTCACACTCAGATTATCATCAAACTCTGCAGCACCTCTGTCTGGATTTGCATCACGGATGAATCCAAAAAAGTCATCCTCTGGCGAAAAAGCGGCATCTGCATTACCAATCGCTGGCGAGTCTAAAGTGAGTCTAAAATCAAAGGCCTCCACATCTTCAAATAACGGATCTCCTTCTATCGTTCCCACAGCGATCGCTGTAACATCTGAATCCTGTGTAAGACTACCATTGATTCCGTAAACCAAATTGTTTTTTACTTCGGCATTCGTCTCATTTGCAAGTGATATTGGGAAACCACTCCACGCATTATCAATAAAAATCACATTATTGATAAACTTATTATCATCACCGCCTTGTGCACTTGCGCCTATATTTTTACCGTTTTGATCACCGTCTGCATAGGTCACTGTATTGGTATAGCTATTGAAATAAGAGGTGTTATTTATAAAATCTAATCGCAATCCGTTATTAGAATGTATGCCAGAAAAGCCATTCCAATACGTCATATTATTTTCTATAAGCATACGCCCGTGCGTCCAGCCAGTATCGTCGTTGGGATTGTTTGGTGTGTCGTTATCATCTATCTCGTTACGCTGTAAAGAAATCCCTTTACCTTCATCTATACGCGGAGTGATAATTGTCTTTGTAGGTGCCCAAGAGTAGATCTCATTGTAATTGTGATGAATTTCATTCTTCTGGATAAAAATTTTATAATCATCACTATTATCAAAGCTTTCTGCATTAGTCACCACCATACCGTGAGTTCCAGAGTAGGATTTACGTGACGTATTATGTACTTCATTGCCTATAATTTTTATATAATCACACCCCTGAACTCTAAAGCCATTACCCGTGGTGTGATGTACCTCGTTATTTAAAAAATCAATATGGTGCACATTACTAAAGTATATACCACGAGTATCTGTATAGGTAGGACGTTTTACATTATCTAAAGCAGGATATGTAGTCGCCTCTACTTGTGTATCTGGAGTCCCTGGCTGTTCTCGGTATAGCGTAGGTGGAGTGCCGTCTTGACGATAGAGAAATTGTAAAGCAAGTGCTGTGTCCAGTGATACTTGGTCAACTATTCCTACCATTTCAAAATCTTCAATGCGTAAATACGAACTATTAGTTACCCTAAAAATATTAGAACCATCTCCTCTAAGGATAGTGTCTTCATCAAAGGCTTTTAAGGTGATGTAGTTGCCATCTGATCCATTTAGATTATTAATGCGAATCGTATTTTCTTCCTTCCAGATATATGGATCTTCAATGTTATTCGAATACACATAATCTGCATCAAAACCTTCGTTTGTAAACTCACCCATAAACAAAAGCGTGTCTCCGGGTCCCAACACATCTAGTGCTTCATCCACTGTTTCAAATGGAGCACTTGCACTCAATCCATTGTTAGCATCTGATCCGTTTTGCTGACTGACGTAGTAGGTTTGTGCTCTTACCTGTCCGGCAGGCAGGTTCGCGAAAGCGGTTACACACAAGAAAATAGTTAGAAATTGAAAGCGTACTGACATACTTGGGAGATTTTTTATAAAAATAATCCCATTCTCCGTTATAAAGGTTTGCTAACAGATTTTTGAGGTTTGGAAATAGTCAAACTATCGCTTATAGTCAGGATTACGCTGTGGAGACTCAGAGCCCGTCTCAACTTTCCATGCTGCCAAACGTGCTTTTAATTGTTCTAAAACGGTAGGCTCCTGCACCGAAATCTCGTTTGTTTCGTATGGGTCTTCCGTTAGATTAAATAAATGATACTCGTCACGCTCTACAATCTCCGTCATTTTATAGCCGTCCATTTGTATGACATTTACCCACTCGCTGGCAAATTCATCTTTCTTCTCATTATAGCGAGCGTAATTCGTGTATTGCCAAATAAGCGCGTCTCGTTTTGTTTGTTCCGCTTTCGCGAAAAGAATGGGTGTAAAATCCTCACCGTCCAAAACATAATTTTCTGGTCGCTTGGTATCTGTCAATCCTAACAACGTAGGATACAAATCCACGTGAATAATAGGCTCGGTCGAAACAGAATTAGGCTTTATCTTCCCGTTCCATTTAAACAAATAAGGAACTCGAATACCGCCTTCCAGCGTCTCTCCCTTCACCCCACGATACGGCTGATTGAAAATATTGCTCTCTGTTTTGTAATGCCCATTATCGCTAGTAAAGACTACAATCGTATCATCTTCCAAACCTAAATCCTTGAGCGATTGCAACAATTGGCCTACACTTTCATCAAGGCTTTTAATCATTGCAAGGACTTTGATTTCATTTTTACCTATATCTGGATTGCCTTTCAACTTTTCTTTAAAATGGGCTAAATATTCTGGCTTAGGTTCGAGCGGCTTGTGGACTAAATAATACGGCACGTAGGCAAAAAATGGTTTATCATTTGCTTTTGATTTTTTTATAAATTCAATTGTTTTTGCCGTAATATGGTCTGCACTGTATTGGGAATTATCTACATCAGGCTGATTAGGTGAGGTTTTGAAATCATAATGGTCTGTGACCTCATAACCTTCATCAAATCCTTGATTCTGGATTTGTAATTCATTCTTTCCTAAATGCCATTTCCCATAAGCCGAAGTTGCATAGCCATTTGCTTTCAGTGCCTCGGCTATCGTGATTTTTTCCAAATCCAATCCCGCTCCAGAACCTTGGACACGGTTTACTGCTGGAGGTAAAAACTTCATTGCTTCCAGCGTCTTTTTATCAGACTTGTAACGGTCTGCAACTCTGTAGACTTTATGGCGAGGCACGTACTGACCTGAGATAATAGATGCTCGGGAAGGCGCACAGGTTGGATCGTTGCTATATCCATTTGTAAAATGCATACTCTCTGCAAATAGCTTGTCAATATTAGGCGATTCCACTAACGAATTTCCATAACAATTGAGCGCATTAATGCCTAAATCATCTGTAAGGATGAAAAGTATGTTGGGTTGTTTCTCTTCGGTTTTGGGTGCTGTAGTTTGAGCTTTACAAGATGTGAATAAAGCAACCAAAGCAATAAATAAAATGTGATTTCTCATTATTTTTTCTTCTTTAACCAGAAGAGTTGCTTCCAGATTTTAGGACCATCGTTTTCGAGGGCTTCGCCTTCTGTACTTCTCCCGTTTAAAATGATGTCATTGAGCGCGAGCGTTAATTCTTCTCGCAGTTGAGCGTAAGCAGAATCTTCAAAAAGATTATTCATTTCTGAAGGGTCATCATTAATATTAAAGAGATAGCTCCTACCCCTTTTTGGGTTCAAATCCATTTTCCAATCACCTTTTCTGATAGAAAAACGACCCGCGAAATTACTATATACCGACGCTTCACGATGGTAAGTGTCCTCACCCTTCAACAAGGGTAATATGCTGTAACTATCTACGCCTTGATTTGAGTCTGTTGTTGCATTGACTACATCTGCACAAGTAGCATACAAATCACCAAGGCTTATGGTCGTTGCATTTGTTGTGTTTGGTTTAATGGTGTTTTTCCATTGCACGATAAAAGGAACGGTGTGACCACCTTGATGCAAGGTCGCTTTTCTTCCTCGGAGATGTGCACTCGGTTTGTGATTGTAAATCTCTTCAAATTCAATAGGAAACGAAGCCTTAGAAGCGCCATTATCTGCCGTAAAAATGATGATGGTATTTTCTTCTATTCCCTTGTCTTTAATAGCAGTCATAATCTGACCCACTGTCCAATCCAACTCTTGTATAAAATCTCCGTAAATTCCAGCCTCGCTAGTGCCTTCAAACTCGGCACGAGGATATATAGGTGTGTGCGGTGCCGTTAATGGAATGTATAAAAAGAATGGTTTATCGTCCCCATAATCCGTAATGTACTCAACCGACTTGTTCGTCAAATCCAGCATTACCTGCTCCGCTTTGAAGTCTGTAGACTTGTCCCCTTTTCTTTTTAACTTTTGTCCGCCTACTAAGTCCAACTTTCTTCCTCCAGGAAAATCTTTGTTTTTACCATCGGGCTTCATTGTTTCGGTTGGAATGGTAATAAGCTTATCATTTTCAGAATACACATACGGAGGAAAATCTAACGAAGCATTCAACCCAAAGAAATAGTCAAATCCTTGGTCAGTGGGCCCACCTTTAAATGGTTTAGAATAATCTACTTTACTGCTTATATCCTCTGCATATTGATAGGGATTGTTAGCAGTCATTGCGAGCTTGTCTTCGGTTTTCAATTGCCAGTCCCAGCCTAAATGCCACTTTCCGACCATGGCCGTTTTATAGCCGTTGCGTTGTAATAATTTTGGCGCGGTGTCTTTTGTATCTTTTATGAGTGGTTTAGAATAGCCGTCTAAAACCCGGGATTTAAGTTGAGTTCTCCACGCATATTCTCCAGTCATAATGCTATAACGTGATGGTGTACATACCGAAGAAGTAGTGTGCGCATCTGTGAAGGTCATTCCATTTGT
>Ga0115565_10003165_pt1 | contig 11872 bp, 16 predicted proteins | sample COGITO_mtgs_1105_FD_87199 | JGI IMG/M metagenome (GOLD analysis project Ga0115565, IMG submission 87199) | Pelagic marine microbial communities from North Sea - COGITO_mtgs_110530 | ecosystem: Environmental > Aquatic > Marine > Epipelagic | place: Germany:Helgoland, sampling site Kabeltonne... | reverse complement strand
TTTAAAATCCATGTTTTTATTAGTATACTGATCATAATCCCTAATAGGTTTTACATCAATCTGAGATCCTGGTAAGAATGCTTCAATCCCAAAAACATCTACAATCATACCACCTTTAGTTCTGCATTTCACAAAACCACTAACAATCTCTTCTTTGTCATGCGCAGCGTTTACACGATCCCATGCCATGATAGTACGTGCTTTTCTATGTGAAAGAACTAATTGACCGCTTTTATCTTCGCGAATATCAATAAGCACCTCTACATTATCGCCTACTTTAAGACCTGGATTGTAACGAAATTCATTAAGTGAAATTACACCTTCCGATTTTGCATTAATATCGATAATTGCTTCTCTGTCTGTAATGTAGACGACAGTACCAGTAACTACTTCTTCATCCGCAGTATCTACGAAATTCTCTGCAACTAATTTTTCAAATTCTTTTAATTTAGAATCATCTACACGCTCAATTCCTTGCTCGTATTTTTCCCAATTAAAATTTTCTAAAAATTCTTGAGGATCTTGCTTAGGTGTCTCCACCACTTGCTCTTGTGTTGTTTCTGTAGATTCTTCTACAGGTAACGTTGTTTTTTCTTCAGCCATTTGCTGATTGTAATTTGTATTCCATAAATTCTAAAGAGTTAAACAACACTCATGGAAGTTGTTATGATTTATTTTTCTTTCCCTTTTTCTCTCTATTTCACTGTTAAAAAGGTTTGCAAAAATACGAATTATATCTATAATATACAAAGAGTAGCTTTTACCAATACTAGGAATTGGGAGTTTCCCTCATGTAAGCACCATTTAATTTGATAATCCGTATATTCGAAACTTGAATATTAATTAAAATTATATATTATGAGTGTTAAAGCAAAATACCAAGGTGTTCTTGACTTAGGTGAGCGTTTAGGGATAAAAGGTGGCGATGTTTCGGAAGAGTCTGGCGTACTGAAAGTAAAAGGAGAAGCTAATACTCCTTATGAAAAAGATTTAATTTGGGATAAAATTAAAGCCGTTGGAGGTGAAAATGCTTCTGATATTAAGGCAAATATTACTGTAGCTGATAGCTCTATATACCATAGGCATACGGTAGTAAGCGGGGAATCTTTAAGTAAGATTGCAAAGCATTACTATGGAGATGCTATGAAATACAAGCAAATTTTTGAAGCTAATACGTCTATATTGAAAAATCCTGACGTTATTCAGCCAGACCAAGTTTTGGTAATTCCAAATGCGTAAAATTATCTTATTACATTTATAAAAATGCCGCCATAATCTTAGCGGCATTTTTTATTAAAGTTCTCTATTGCGTAAACACTATCTCATATAAAAATAACAGTACGCCAATTGCTAACCATTACGCTACCACGCATTAATTATTTAAAGCTAATATTCTATAAATACTCGTACCCACTTTAATCTCGCTACTCAATAAAAAATGCCCCTGGCATTTAATAACCACGGGCACTATTGTTTCAATTAAATTTTTATCTTTTTAGATGCAAATGATTAGAATAGGCTAATCCAAAATTCCATCTACAATTCCATAAGCTATAGATTCTTCTGCATTCATCCAATAATCTCTATCAAAATCTTTCAGTACCTTCTCAAATTTCTGACCGCAGTTGTCGGCTAAGATCTGCGCACTTAGCTCTTTCGTTTTTATAATTTCTCTAGCTTGAATTTCTATATTGGAAGCCTGCCCTCTAGCACCACCACTTGGCTGGTGAATCATCACTTGTGCATGTGGCTGTATAAATCTTCTACCTTTTTTCCCTACAGAAAGCAAAATGGAACCCATAGATGCCGCAAGACCTGTACAAATAGTAGATACCGGACTTTTAAGAGACTTTATAGTATCATACATAGCAAAACCAGAGGTGACATACCCTCCTGGGCTATTAATATATAATTGTATTTCCTCGCTATTTTGCATATCTAAATACAAAAGCCTATCTATAACATGCTTAGCAGAATTATCATCTACCATTCCCCAAAGGAAAACTTTTCTCTCCTCCAGCATTTTTTCATCTATAGCTTCCTGTATTTTCCCTCTTTTAGCACTCATATATTCAATTTTTTTAAACCGTTACAAAATTAAGAAATTAATTAGGAACCTTAACGCTAATGACTGTTTGGGACATAAAATCAATACTTAAGCATTTAACGTCTGCGTATTAGTTGTTAAGGCGCACAGTATTTTTTACAACTTTTCTAATTGGGACAACCACCTTACCACTATTAGTTTTAATTACCATACTTATATTATCTATAGATACTACATGCCCTTCTATAGTATCAAACATTACTTTATCTCCTATCTCATAAATTTTTCTAGTATAAAATGTCCTTAACAAATCTCCTACTATTTCTCGGGAACCTAAACCAAAGGCCAAAGCTACAGCCAAAAGAAAAGCACCCAATATGATAGTAAAATTACTAGTAATAATAGCGGTATCTATGCCTGCTTGATTTAGTGCCGTTATGCTTACAAATATAATAATAAGATAAAAAAGCACATTTCCAAGCACTTTACCTCCGCTGAGGCTCATAGACTCGAAAACAGCTGTTACCGTTTTTTTTATGGTTTTAGCCAAATAGAGCCCTACCATAAAAATAATCAGTGCCGTAAGCAAAACAGGTATGTACCTTAACAAATTCGCAATTTCTGTGGAGATTATTTTCAAGTTCATTACATCGGCAGCTACGATAATAAATACCAACCACAAGAATCCCTTCACAAAGCTCAAAAGCACTTGAGGCAGGTCTATTTTTATATCGGAGTCTCCAAATAACTGTAGCTCATTAATTTTATCTGAAAAGGTATCTAACTTAGCAACTTTAAATATTTTCTTTAAAATAAGTGAAACCACTTTAATAGTAATCCACCCAAAAATAAGCACCACAAATGCACCAAAAATACCAGGCAACGCAGAGGCTATGTCTATTAGAATAGTGCTAAGCGTATCAAAAATTAAATTTTTCCAAAGGTCTACTGTTTCCATAATGCTAATTGGTAAATGTTACTAATTCTTCTTTTTTGATTTTGATGTTTGTAGTAATCCTTCAATTACAGTGGCATAATTTCCTGTAAATAAAGTAGCCATTTCCATAGCTAATTTCGCCATGGCTACATCATTCATTACCTTACCTCGTAAGGCTGGGGGAACATCTTTAAGATCTCCCTGCAAACGCTTAAATGGATTCTTGTCTTGGTCTAACATTTAGGGTAATGTGTTATAAGTTTCTATGACACGTGCCTTCGCCCTTTTTAATCGCATCTTTACTGCACTACTTCCTATCTCTAAAATGCCCTCTAGTTCCTTTATGGAAACACTATCTTGGTATTTTAGTAATAGTAGACTTTTTTCCTCTGGCGGTATTAATTCAAGTGCTTTTTGCAACTTTTCTACTTGGAGATTTAATAAATTATCGTCTGTATCATCTGATGATAACTTGTACTCCGTATCTTCCAAGATATTTGCTTTATCGCTTATTTTTCTTCCTTTGTCTCTGGTTACATAATTTACACAAAAATTGTAAGTGAAGGAATATAACCATGTAGAAAATTTAGCCCTTCCCTCAAAGGATCCCAGCTTAATAAAAAGTTTTAAAAATACATCTTGGGTGAGGTCTTCTGCTTCCTTCTGCGATTTTGCAAAACCAAAACATTTATTATAGACTGTTTTTGCATGCCTATCATATAAAACTCCAAACAAGGTTGAATCCTTTTTAGCTACAATTTGCTGCACGAGTTCTTCGTCAGACATCTTATCATAAGGATCGTCAAATTGCAATGCGGGTTTGGATTGGTTTCGTATAATAATAAGACACAATCTACTTAAAAAAGTCACGATATTTTTATTTTAAAGACTGCCAAAAGTAAGGTTAAGAAATTAATTTTGTCTGAAAATTCTTCTTTTTAATAGCAATTAGATCACTTTATAGTGCACCCATTTTTTAAAATCTGACCAAACCTGTAAACATCTTCAAAAGAGCAATAGAACGGTGCGGGCGCTAGCCTAATTACGTTGGGCTCTCTCCAATCTACAACTACCCTATTTTTCATTAAATAATCAAAAAGTGTTCTACCTTCCCCATGTAAAAAAACGGAAAGTTGACACCCTCTTTCTTCTGGTGTAATTATCTCAAAAGAGCTTGTAACCTCATCGCTAACTTTACCTAATACAAATGCAAGATATGCTACAATTTTATCTCGTTTATCTACTAGTGCCTCCATGCCAACTTCTTCAAAAAGTTCTAAAGAGGCAAGATAAGGAGCTAGTGATAAAATAGGTGCATTGCTTATTTGCCATGCATCTGCATTCTCCATAGGTTCAAACTCTGGACTCATTAAAAATCTATTTTCCTTTTTTGTTCCCCACCAACCCTCAAATCTAAGAATGTCTTTTTTGTTTAAATATTGTTCATGTACGAATATCCCAGAAGCATTTCCTGGACCACTATTCATATATTTATAACTACACCATGCTGCAAAGTCTACGCCCCATTCATGCAAGTTTAACCTAACATTGCCCACCGCATGAGCTAAATCCCAACCCACTTTTGCTCCTACCTTCTTAGCCGCTTCTGTAATCGCTTGCATGTCTAAAACTTGGCCATTGTAGTAATTCACCCCCCCTATAAGCACCAGGGCTAAGGAATCTCCTACTTCGTTAATTTTGTTGATAAAATCTTCCGTACTCCAAGAGTGTTTTTCGTTTTGTTTTTTTACTTCTATAATAGCGTTTGCTATATCATACCCATGAAAACGCACTTGGCTTTGCAGCATATACTGGTCACTAGGAAATGCTTTTTCCTCGCAGATAATCTTAAACCGTTTCTTATTAGGTCTATAGAATGAAACCATTAGAAGGTGTAGGTTTACTGATAAGGTATTCATTACCGAGACCTCTTGTGGCAAGGCGCCTACTACTTTAGCCAAAGGTTTTGCTAGGCGTTCATGATAGTCCCACCAAGGCTTCTCTGCGTAAAAATGACCTTCAACTGCCAGATTTGCCCAATCGGTCATAATTTCATCCACAAAAGCTTTTGTTCTTTTGGGTTGTAATCCTAAAGAATTTCCTGTAAAATAGATTACCTGTTTGCCATGTACCTTTGGAAAGTGGAATTCATTCCTATACCTATGTAGTGCATCTAATTTATCTAATTCTTTAGCAAAAGATAAGGTATTCTCAAAGCTCATACGTTTTATTTTACAGAGTATTAAAGATATGAAATGTACCTTCATTTTCTACAGTCTTGCCTTTAGCAAATTTCATAATGCTATAGTTAGCCGACTAAATTTTTAGATTAAGTGCTGTTTGAGACTGAAATGATGCCTACCGTGAGAATGTCTAATAATCTTAGAATAAAGTAAAACGGAAATTGTGCTTTAAATATGATTGGAATCTTTAATTTTTTTGAATCTAAAGACTAAGCTGAATGAGAGGTTGCAATTTCAAATTAAAGTATCAATTACACCGTTAATAAAGTGCCCTTCTAAATTTGAAAAGGTTCTTTATTCTGGGCGGTAATATGTGTAGTATAAATACTTAATTTCACAGATAAAAACATGCACTTTCTATCTGATACCTTAGAAAATTACATTGCTGAAAATTCTGGAGACGAACCAGATATCTTAAAAGCGCTTACGAGAGAAACGCATTTGAAGGTGGTACAGCCAAGAATGCTCACGGGTCATTTTCAAGGGAGGGTTTTATCTATGCTTTCTAAAATTTTATATCCGAAATTCGTATTAGAAATTGGCACCTATACTGGTTACTCCGCTTTATGCCTAGCTGAAGGGTTGCAAGATAAAGGAACCCTGCACACTATAGATGTAAATCCAGAACTCCATACCCTGCAGCGAAAGTTCTTTGATAAAAGTATCTATGGAAATAGGATAATACAACATGTAGGAAATGCACTTAATATTATACCTACATTAGATATTACATTTGACCTTGTTTTTATTGATGCAGAAAAGAAAGAATACCTAAACTATTTAAAAGCAATTTTACCAAAAACTAAATCTGGTACTATAATACTGTCTGATAATGTCTTGTGGACTGGTAAGGTTTTGGAAAAAATAGATCCTAAGGACAAAACCACACAAACTTTGTTAGCGTACAATAAATTTTTAAAAGAACACCCAAAATTAGAAACAGTGCTGCTGCCTGTTAGAGATGGTTTGACTGTAAGTAGGGTAAAATAGTTCTATTATAGATAGCATAAAATAGACAAGATGCCAATATTCCCACAAGGGCACCCACTATCAGATCTATAGGGAAATGAACCCCTACATAAATTCTACTCATTGAGAACAAAAGCGGCCAGACAAAAAATAGCGCCGCCCATTTTGTATGTTTTTTTAAAAAAAGAAATACCATGGTAGTAATACAAAAGGACGAAGAAGCATGACCAGAGAAAAAGCTAAACCCCATTGGACTCCTTAAGATACGAATAAGCGTATTTATTTCTGTATCATTATTTGGTCTTAATCTTGCAACTACTTCTTTAGTTAAATCTGTAAGTGTTACTACAAAAAACACTGTTAAAAGCACAGTAAGTATTATTGTAAACGCCTGCTTTTTGGTATAATATTTAAAGAAAAGCACACCAAATAGTATAAACAAAGGTATCCATGTTGATATTTTAGTCACAGTAGACCAAAAGATATCATATTGCTCTATTCCTAAGCTATTTAAATAAATGAAGGATTCACGATCCCAATCTAGCAACTTTTTAAACATGGTATTACTTTCTTCTTATAGATCCTGTAATGTCCCCAATAGTTTTACTAACATCACCAAGTCCCGTTTTCACATCTTTTCCTATACTGTCCTTTAAAGTACCTTTTACTTTATCTATATCCTCTTTAAAACTCTTTACCACACTGGTATCAATACCCTGCTTGTCTGCGCTGCGCTGTATTTCTTGTTTAATATCTTCCGTAGCATCTCTCAACTGACGCATTCCTTTACCTAAACCTCTTGCTATGTCTGGTATTTTATCTGCGCCAAAAACCATTACCACAATAAACATGATAAAAAATATCTCGGCTCCGCTAATGAATAAAGTATAATTCGCCATCATATTACAAAGATAAACAAGTTTACCGCTTTAATTTAAACTAGTAAGATGTTATCCACAGAGCAAAACAACCAAACTACGCCTTGCTACTTAGAGCACTACTTCTAGACGTACTTGCTTATTTAAAGTATACCCCAACACATTTTTAAAAATTAGAATGAGACTATAGAAAATCAATTATTCTAGATTTAATAAGTTTTAGTACCTTATAGGCATGAAGGTTATTTCTACAAATATTGGCAAGGCTACTACCATAGTTTGGAACAATAAAAAAGAACAGACAGGTATTTTTAAATACCCTACTTTACGTGCTATTAGACTAGAGAAAAATGCTGTTTTAGGAGATACGCTTGTAGATAAGATACACCATGGCGGCATAAATAAAGCATGCTATCTATTTTCCGCTGATTATTATGGCTATTGGAAAGAACGTTACCCAGATTTGAAATGGGATTGGGGCATGTTTGGAGAAAATTTAACAATTAGTGGTTTAGATGAGGCTGCATTGGGTGTGGGAGATATTTATAAACTAGGAAAAACCTTAGTAGAAATAACGCAACCAAGAGAACCGTGTTATAAACTAGGTGTGCGTTTTGAGACTCAAAAAATTTTAAAGCAATTTATTAAACATAACCATCCAGGCACTTATATAAAAATTTTAGAGGAAGGGAAGGTACATGTAAACGATACTATGGTACTTTTTGAAAAAGCCAAGAATCGCCTTACAATACAGCAATTCTACGAAACGCTTTATCAAAAAGAAAAAAATCAGCTTACGTTACAATTGCTAATGACCTGCCCAAATGTTGAGCAACAATACAAAAACACACTTTCTAAATATTTAAAATGACCTTTACATATCCTTGGCATTTATTCCTGATGGCGCTTCTATATATTCTGGCTGGTATAAATCATTTTATAAAACCAAAAGTATATTTGCGCATCATGCCCCACTACCTTCCTTCTCATAAAAGTTTGGTTTTTTGGAGTGGCGTTGCAGAAATAATACTTGGTTTAGGTATCTGCTTTAGCACCACAAAAAACATATCTCTCTATGGTATTATTGCAATGCTATTGGTGTTTTTATTAGTTCATTTTTATATGATTACTAATACCCAAGCAGCAATGGGCTTACCAAAATGGTTGCTTGTAACTCGGGTATTTTTACAGTTTTGTCTCATCTGGTGGGCGGTAGCTTACCTAAAGTTATAAACGCAAAAGAGGAATGTAGTATACATTCCTCTTTTTTAAAAATTTTATATATAGTTTGTCTATTCTACTATCAAACGCTCTTGATAAGTACCATTTGCATCTGAAACAGTTACTGTATAATTTCCGGCGTAGGCTCCTTCAAAATTAAAGGCTTTTTCTACAATCACCTTTTCTGTTACAACTTCAGAGAATACTACTCTACCCTTATCATCAGTCACTTTTATAGTTACAGCGGCTTTCTCAAGATTTAATAAATTTAATATAACTCTGTTTCTTGTTTTCTTAAAAAATGGATCCTCGTTTTTAACAACAGTCGTCTTACCAACAGTAGCTTTAAATAAAGAGGAGGTTTCGTTTATTTCTAAAGGCTTTAAAAAATCTATGAACGTTCCAAAATCATTTCCTTCATTTGTTACTGCGTAATAACCTTTTGCAGTGCTAATGGAGGTTACTAATAGCATTACAATAATCGTGGTGAATTTTAATGTTGCTTTCATAATTATTTAATTTAGAGGTTCTTTGTTTGTACACTACAAAGATACCTAGTAAGAAAAGCACACACTACATGGTAATTTTCCAATTTATGTCTTAAATTAACCTTAGGGATTGCTTGATTATTCTAATCAGGTAATATTCCACATATTTAAGTTAATATTAAGGATATTTCTTACAATTCCTTATAATACCAACGTAGTATGATATTACAGAAACCGAAATTAGAATCCATAGCCCCTACATTTGGTCATTCCTTCACGTATCAAAAATTTGACGAAACTATTCTCAACACCAATAACGCCTGGCACTATCATCCAGAAATAGAACTGGTATATGTTAATGGCGGTTCAGGCAAGCGGCAAATTGGTAGTCATGTGTCTTATTACACTAATGGCGAGCTAATTCTTATAGGCGGCAATTTGCCACATTGCGGTTTAACGGATAGCCTAACAGGAAATTCTAGCGAGACTGTAATACAAATGAAACCCAATTTTCTAGGAAGTGATTTCTTCAACATCCCAGAGATGAAAAAAATTCAGGCATTATTTAAGGCTGCCAAAAGCGGCATCACCTTTTCTAGTGCTATAAAGAAGCGGATTGGCGAAAAGATAGAGATTTTAGAATATCAAACAGATTTTCAACGGCTGCTAGCTATTCTTAATATTCTTAATGAGCTAGCTGTATCTAAAGACATGAAGTTATTGAATGCAGAAGGATTTTCCTTGCAGACTGATGTTAAAGACAACGATAGAATTAATTTGGTATTTAATCACGTAAAAAATAATTTTAAAGAAGAAATCACACTAGAGCAAATAGCAGGAATGGTAAGCATGACTATTCCTTCTTTTTGTAGATACTTTAAAAAAATAACTAATAAGACATTTATCAGTTTCGTAAATGAATATAGACTAGTACATGCTTCTAAATTACTTGCAGAAAAACCATTGAGTATTACAGAGGTATGTTTTGAGTGCGGTTTTAATAACTTTTCTCACTTTAACAAGTCCTTTAAAACATTTACAGGACAAAACCCCTCTGAGTATAGAAATCAACTAAAAACTGTGCTTTCTTAATGGATAACTTATTCAATAATCAACCAACAAATTTAAATCTACCTAACAGCTCCATCAGTTATTATCCCAATTTTTTAAATACACTTGAAGCTATAAAATACTACAACTATTTTAAAGAAAACATCCCTTGGCAGCAAGACACTATAAAATTATTTGGTAAAGAATATTTACAACCTAGACTTACAGCTTTGTATGGCAACAATGAAAAACCCTACTCGTATTCCTCTGTTACTATGCAACCCCTAACATTTTCACCAGAACTACTGAAAATTAAAATCGCTCTAGAAAAAATAGCTTTGTGTAATTTTACGTCTTGCCTTCTAAATTATTATAGAGATGGGAGCGATAGCAATGGTTGGCATGCTGATAATGAAAAAGAACTTGGAAAAAACCCTATAATAGCTTCTTTAAGTTTAGGAGCCGAGCGTTACTTTCACCTGAAGCATAACAAGTTTAAAGACGAAAGAAAAAAAATACTCCTTACCAACGGTAGCTTACTTTTAATGCAAGGTGAAACACAGCACTTCTGGAAACATCAAATACCTAAAACTAAAAAACTAATAGCCCCACGTATAAATCTAACTTTTAGAATTATTAACTAATAATTAATAGGGCTATGTATTACCTATAAAAGTTACTATCGCTTTGCTTTGTATCTTTGTATTATGGATAAGGAATTTACAGAAATTGAGTTAGACCGTATCATAGAAATGGCGTGGGAGGACCGTACTACCTTTGAAGCAATTAAATTTCAATTTGGAATCTCTGAGCAAGAAACTATTGAGATAATGCGTAGAGAAATGAAACCTAGCAGTTTTAAAATGTGGCGCAAGAGAGTTCAAGGGCGCGCTACAAAACATGAAAAACTAAGAACCGATGAGGTTGGCAGGTTCAAATGTTCTAGACAAAGGCAAATTACAGGAAATAAAATTTCTAAAAGATAAGAACTAACTTAACTAAAAAGGTTATTCAAGATAGCTGCCAATCGTAATCCACCCTTTTGTAATTGATTTTCTACACTGCCCCACCATTTGTAACTATACTCATAACCAAGGGATGATTGCGCTTCTGTAGTTTCATAAACTCTATTGGCTAAATCTTGAGATTCTTCTACCCAACTATAAGCATCTCCCATTTGAATTGTCTTTATTTCTTTCTTTGATAGCACTGGTAAGGTATTAGACAATTCTGTATAGCTCATGTTATAATCGGCAATTAACTGCGCATCCCAAACCCTATGTAGATTTGTTGCTTTACCAAACCATGTTACAGCTATAGCATTACCGCCTTTATCTTCTAAACGTCCTGTGTGCATTGGCTGATGCAAATCTCCTACAAGATGCACCAATAGTTTTATGTAAAACACTTTCTCTTTTTTTGTGCTTTTTTTGTCCTTAATGATTAATGTGCATTCCTGTATACCAAATACTACATCTCCATGATTACTTGGAGCAGTCTCTCCATACTTTTCTTTTGTAGGAAAATTCACGTAATGCCAAGAACTAAATTTTCTGTAACTACTATCAGATTTAATATCGTCTGCAAAGGTGGCTATTGTAGCTAAAGATTGCCCTTCTAATATTTTTGCTAGTGCCTTCTCTGTTTTTCTATTCAGATGCTGTTGCGCCACTTCACCAATTACTCTATGTCCTGTTTTGGACCAATCTATGTTATTGGCAAATACATTTTGACATAACAACACGCCGCAAATTATAAGTATCAAAGCTGCTTTATTCTTTATAACTAACATCATTTTCCTCTCTTAATTATTACAAATATAAATTCAAAATTTCAGTATGGTTTATTAAAGAGTGCTTTTACAAATGCTAAAGAATTGTCCACCCGCTTTTAGCTTGTAAATATTCAATGTAACTCACGTATCTTTGATTTGTTTTGAAGAGAGGCATCTTTATCTCGCTTTGTGATAGCACTTTAAAAAAGTGTAAATTACATTTGAATCTACTATAAATAACCACTCTGTGAAATTTAAAATACTT
>Ga0115565_10003162_pt1 | contig 11880 bp, 18 predicted proteins | sample COGITO_mtgs_1105_FD_87199 | JGI IMG/M metagenome (GOLD analysis project Ga0115565, IMG submission 87199) | Pelagic marine microbial communities from North Sea - COGITO_mtgs_110530 | ecosystem: Environmental > Aquatic > Marine > Epipelagic | place: Germany:Helgoland, sampling site Kabeltonne... | reverse complement strand
TTCCTAACTTGGAATTTGTCATTTGTGCAGATAATGACGCTGGCACAAAAGGCAATCCAGGTGTTGAATCAGGTAAGAAGGCTGCAAACATAATAGGTGCTAAATTAGCTATTCCTGACTTTTCAGAGCTCCAGATAGAGGAAGGGGCATAAATGGCTAGTAAAAACTTAACAGACTTTAATGACCTTCATATTGCGTGTGGTCTTAAAGTCGTCAAAGAACAAATATTATCGGCAACAAAACAACCGCCTGCTAATGACTCAAGCAGCGATGCCCCTTTGCAACCCGCTACTGCGCGACAGCGTGGCGAGGGGGGTAAACGTAAATGGACCAAGTTGTTTCAAAGGACCAATAATGGAAATGTACTAGCGAGTATTTCAAACACTAAACTGGTGCTAGAACACGCCAAAGAATTTGAAGGTGTAATACGTTATTGCAACTTCAGTTATAGAATTATTAAGTGTCGGCCGCCCCCGTTTAAGGTATCAACGCTGGGGGAGTGGACAGATTCAGACACTGAAAGACTTAGGATATATCTCTCAGAACAATATGGGTTTACACCTAAATCAAGCGATGTAATGGGCGCCATCTTAGTACATGCAGAAGAGCATGCATTTCATCCAGTCAGAGATTACTTAAAATCGTTAGAATGGGATGGCGTTCCTCGTGTTAAGTACTGGCTCAATCATTACTTAGGTGTCGATAAAAATGATTATTCATCACTCGTTGGTACGTTTTTTCTCGTCAGTGCGGTAGCACGGGTCATGCGTGCACCCGTAAAAGTCGACTCAGTGTTAATTTTAGAAGGTTTGCAAGGCTTGGGTAAGTCAACACTACTACAGGTACTGTTTGGAACGTGGTTTACAGATACGCCGATGGTACTGGGTGACAAAGATGGTTTTCAACAAATGCAGGGAATGTGGTGTATTGAGCTCGCTGAGCTAGATTCGTTTAACAAAGCGGAAAACACGCGTGCAAAGCAGTTCTTTGGCTCACGAACGGACCGATATAGGCCCTCATACGGACGATTAGTACAAGAGTTTCCCAGACAATGCGTCTTTGTAGGAACAACCAATCAGGACCAATATCTAAAAGATTCGACAGGTAACAGGCGGTACTGGCCGGTTAGCTGCTCAAACATAAATCAAAAAACGCTAGAAAGCGATCGCGATATGTTGTGGGCAGAAGCGTTATTTCTATTTAATGAGGGCTTTCCCTGGTGGCCGGATGACAAGTACAAGCATCTATTTGAGTCTCAACAAGACGACAGATTCGAATCAGATGTATGGGAGAGCGTGATATTTGATTGGTTAAGGCGCACTCGCAGAGAAGATTATAGTTGCGCTGAAATTATGCAAGATGCGTTAGATATGGACCCGCAAGCTATGCGCCCTCCGGAACAAAAGCGAGTAGGTCAAATAATGACGCGACTCGGTTTTTCTAAAAAAAGACGCCGTGTTAAGGGTAATAGACCCTCTTATTACGTACCGCCGGAGGGTTTTTTTGATGCTAGATAGATATTTCACTATGACCGTGGACAACTACTATGCCCACCAAAGACCGCATTATGTATGGGGTGTCCATAGTGTCCATGGTGTCCACCCTGTTTTCACACACACACGTACGCGCGCGCGGACACATCACGCATGTACAACAGCTCCAAAAGATAAACACTCTCCTTGTGTATGTAAAACCACCATGGACACTATGGACAGTATGGACAGTACAGTAAATTCAATGCCTGTAGTGGGCTTAGTGGGTGTCCATAGTAAGAATCACCATGGCCATCACCATAAAAAACAAATTCCAACCAATGAGAGAGCGCTATGCAACTAGACTTAGACCAACAAGCAAGAAATGATTTAGCCCAATGGGGATTGTGTATGCGTCCTCAATACCTGCCTACTTTTAAGACTTCGACTAACAATGACGTCAGACTCGATGTGCTTGGCAATCCCCTTTTAATTTCTGAAGATTATGCTTGCGAATTAGACAGCGTGATTAGCGGTTTAAAGCTGTTTGATGAGAATGCGCACAAAGTAGCTAAGTTGTATTTTGTCGGTGGGTGTGGGTATCGTGTCATTGCTGAAATTATGAACATCAATAAAAAAAAAGTTGGACCGCTACTCGATTGCTCAATTAGTTGGGTAGCAAGAGGACTATACGAACGAAATATAAAAAAAGCTGCCTAAAAAACTTGCACTTTGTACGGACAAGAAGTAGCCTATATCGGGTAATCTAAACAAAGTTACACCCTAAGCCCAAAGCCAACGCTTTGGGTTTTTTTGTTTGTGCTGTTTGTGTTTTCCCCAGTTCATTCGGGGTTTCTGTACTAAGGTACAGTAGCGGCAACTTACTCATAAATTATAATCATTCTAACAGTCGCATTACGTGCAGCGGCTGTATCTTCATGACTGGCCCCGCTTTTTAGTGGGGCTTTTTGTTGGGTGGTACAAAATGCAAACGGCGTTTAGAACCAAGTATAAAACTCATTGCCTTAGCACAATGGCGTTGCCAGATGGTCAAGAGATATTTATTTTAGAGAGGCCTTGGTTAAACAACGAACCGTTCATTTCATGCATACCAGCCGGCCAATATACCGTTCACCCTGATTCTAAAGGTCAATTTAAGTATTACGAGCTTGCAAGCGTACCTCAGCGCTCTTTCATAGAAATCCATCCTGCTAATTGGGTGCATCAATTAGAGGGCTGTCTGGCTCCGTGCATGGATTTTAATAACAATAAAATAATGGGTTTGAGAAGTCGTGAAGCTTGTGAACTTATCAAATATTGGTTCGGTGACTCAAGCTGGATCCTCAACATCGTCGAAACTAACTAACACAGGTTGTCCATATGAACTTTATTAAAAAATTATTTTCATCAAGTGAAGTTGTAAAGGATATTTCAACCGGTGTTGATAAAGCGTTTTACACTGAACAAGAAAAGGCAGGTGGGTTTGCCATGTTACTCAAACTATACGAACCCTTTAAGATTGCCCAGCGCATTGTCCTGCTATTGGTGGGCGTTCCCTACATGCTGATGTGGTCAGCAACGGGTGTAAAGGTGCTGCTTGGTTATAATATTGATGATGAAATCATCTTCTTGTCAGGTCCAGTTGGCACCATTTTTCTTACAATAGCAATATTCTACTATGGCGGCGGCGCGTTAGAGGGAGTTGTAAACAGGCTTAAAGGCGATAAGAAGTAATGACAACATATCAAATGATTAACGTTGGATTGGCATTATTTACGGCGTTAATGGCGGTTCTTTATTGGCCATTGGTTGGGCGTTTAAAGGATACTGAAAAAGCAAACACAGCGCTGATTAAAGAACTATCTTCATATAAATTGTCAGTTGCTAAAGAGTATGTGTCAAAGCCGGATATGCGGCATTACATGGAGCTTCAAGATAAGACGCTGGATGAAGTGAAATCATACCTCGCAGCGATGCGTGACAAAACATGAAGGTATTAGTTGTTGACGACAGCACAATCGATTTGTCTATCATCATGTCTACTCTATCAAAGATAAATGGCATCATACCTCTTTTTGCTACTACACCTGACTGTGCTATCAGCATTGCTATCACAGAGCAGCCTGACTTAATTATTATGGATGTCATGCTACCTACGATGGACGGCATAGAACTAACTGAACGGCTATCTAGGCACAAGCACACAGCATCCATACCCGTCGTATTTATTACAGCGAGTGAAGAGGATAAAGCAAAAGACTGTTATAGAGTCGGATGCGTAGACTTTCTGACTAAACCAATAGACATAGAGCGCTTGCTGCACATCGTTGTTCATCAGTCGTTCATAGCAAAGATAGAAGATGTTCAGGCGCTCAATAGAACAATATGTAAGGGACTATACTAGCCATGCCTGATAAGCCTGGGTCATGGTGCTCAAAGTGTAGACAAGTCCACAAGCATGAGATATGTCCTCATCGCAAAGCATTCGACCGTAAGCGAACTAAGCAGACACAGTCTGGTCGAGGTGGTCGAGCGTGGCAGCGTAAGAGAGAAGCTATCTTTAGGCGCGATAGGTTCTTATGTCAGATACATTATTCGAAGGGTGAGCTGGTCTCAGTTGAGTTACATGGTCCATACCATGGCGTATGTGATCACATTATTCCCTTGTCTCAAGGTGGCAGCGATACGACGGACAATCTCCAAACAATCTGTCAATCATGTGACAAAGAAAAAACAAAAGAAGAATCACAGTTTTCATTTGGTGGGGGGGTATCAAAAGTTTAGGCGCTAAGCTAGGACACTGCCACCCTAAAGAGAATTTTACGCGGGCTGTAATTGAAAAGAAAAAGCCCATTATTAAAGGTGTAAGGTACGTTTTATGGCAGGTAGATATCCCACAGTAGCAGAAAAATTTGACGACAAAGTCGTTCAGTTTCCTGGTGCGGATCAAACCGCTAATATTTCTGATGATGATGCAAAATCAGTCGCGGTCAAATCGCGTCCGCGCGGCATGTCTAAAGCTGAACAACGTATCTGGGAAAATGACATACCTGAGTACGTTAAAATCAATCGTTTTAAAAATCATTACATACGTTTCTTTCGCGAGTACTGCGTTGTCATCGCGAGAATGGAAGATATCAAAAGCTATCTTGATAAAGCTGACATCGGTTGGACATATACGACTCAGGGTCGCAATGGTGCGCAGCACAAAAGTAGACCTGAAGTTGCTCAATATAATGACGACTGGCGAAAGCTAAACAGCTTGATAAATCAAATCGGCGGTAGCCCTGCAACAGACCAGCGCTTCAATAATTTGCAGCCTAGTTTGTTCGACGATATCTATTAAATTATGGGAATGATGTATCCAACTCTGCAAATAGATCATATGGCAGATGTTGAGCGTTATGCCGCCGATGTAATCAGTGGGCAAAGGTCTGCCAACAAATATGAACGCTTAGCGATTGAAAGAGAAAGCAAGGATCTAAAAAGACAAGCAACAAAGGATTTCCCTTACTACTTCGATGTTGAAGCCGCTCTAAAAGTCATTAAGTTTATCGAAACGTTTAGGCACGTCAAAGGTAAATGGGCACGAGCCAAAGGGCACGAAGCGTTAATTTCACTAAGCCCGTGGCAAAAGTGGATAACAGCTCAAGTTTTTGGATGGAGAAATGTTTTCTCAAAGCGAAGACGGTTTAGAACATCGTTTACATTAGTGCCTCGTAAAAATGGAAAATCAACATGGGTGGCACCGATCGGTTTATACATGTTGGCCAACGATTCAGAACCCGGCGCAGAAGTTTACTGCGGCGCTACTAACCAGAAACAAGCCAACGAGGTATTTTCTCCCGCGAAAAAGATGGCTGCTAAGCAACCTATCTTTAGACAAAAATTTAATATTGAGTTATTCGCTCAACAAATTGAAAAAGCATCGGACGGCGGAAAGTTTGAGCGACTCATCGGTAATCCTGGGGATGGCGGTTCTCCTAGTTGTTACTTGTGCGATGAGTATCACGAACACGTCGATGATGACCAACGAGATACTATGATTACAGGCATGGGCGCAAGAGAACAGCCCCTCGAATGGATCATATCAACTGCAGGGTCTAATTGGTTTGGGCCATGCGGCCAGTTTCAAAAAGAATGCCAAGAGATACTTGAAGGTACCAGAGTAGATGAAACTGTATTCGCCATTATTTACAGTATGGATAAAGACGATGACTGGCAAACAAAGGAAGCACTGCAAAAAGCTAATCCCAATTTTGGCGTCTCGGTAGACGAAGAGTACTTGCTTAATCAACTTAACAAAGCAAAACAGTCTGCAAGAAAGCAAAACGCATTCAAAACCAAACACTTGAATTTGTGGGTTGGGGCTAGAGCATCTTGGCTCAACATGGAAGATTGGAAAGCAGCTGCTGATACTGAACTAAACATTAAAGACTTTGTTGGTGAAGAGTGCACGAAAGGGGTTGATTTATCAGAATCTGATGACCTTACCGCTGATGTAAATTGTTTCACCAGGGAACTAGCTGGCAAAACGCATTACTACTTATTCGCAAGAACCTTCGTCACTGAAGCAAAGGCCGATGAAATTGATATCTATCGAGAGTGGATTGATAAAGGTCATTTGCTGCAATGCGATGGTACCAGTATCGACTATGACGAAGTTGAATCTGCTATCGAAAATGACAATGAAGAATTCTTCGTAACAGGTTTGTTCTATGACCCTGCAGGCGCGGCTCCTATCGCGCAGCGTGTTCAAAATCAAACTGGCATAGAACCTATCAAGATTGCTCAAAACTACACGAACTTTTCACCGGCCATGAAAGATTTTGAAACGCTGCTTAGGCAGGGAAGAATACATCACACGGGCGATCCTGTTTTGACGTGGTGCATGGGCAACGTCATCGCTAAGGAAACGATGGACGGAAAATATATCCGCCCAGTTAAAGAACATAGAGACAACAAAATTGACACGGCAGTAGCGGCTTTGCAAGCTTTCATTGGTGCTTGGACACCGGAAGAGGATTTAAACAGTGCAATTGATGACTTCTTGGATAACCCAATAAAATTATGAATATATTAACAAGAGGTATCCGCCGCCTATTTGGCGGTAATGCAACTAGTGTAGAGAGAGGGGACCAGCGTTCTGATCCCGATATCTACACTCAAAGCGCCGCCGCTACCGTCACAGAGGATACTGCGTTACAGCTTTCTGCAGTATGGGGATGCACTCGATTAATCTCAGAAGTATTTGCCAGCCTACCACTTTCAATGCGAGTCACTGAAACAGGAGAGACCGTAAAGTCACATGCGTTGCTATCAGTACTAACCAAGTCGCCGAACTCAAGACAGACCCCTGTTGAATTTTACGAAACTATGCAGCTTAATTTATCGATGCATGGCAATGCATATGCAAGAATTGAACGTAATAATAGAGGCGATGTGATTGCACTTTGGCCCTTATCCGCTCAGCAAGTGCAGACTGTTTTGCTTGATGATGGCAGTGTAATCCATTACTGGTACCACGGCGTTGACGTTACCGCATTGGCGGATAAAACAATACTACATATTCGGTTGTTCGGTAATGGATTAGTAGGACTGAGTCCGCTTGCTTACGCTCGTAACAGCCTTGGTTTAGCCACCGCAATTGATAATCATGCTGCAAAATATTTCATTAATGGCGGAAAGCCCAGCGGTGTGCTCTACACAGACAACAATTTAAATGCTGAACAACGAAAGAAAGCACGTGAAAACTTTTCTGAAATTGTTACACAAAAAGAAGAGTCCAATCGATTGTTGGTATTGCCAATGGGCTTTAAGTATCAAGCGATTGAAATGAATCCGGCTGACTTACAAATGCTCGAATCCAAACGTTTCCAAATTGGTGACATATGTCGGTTCTTTGGAAATGTACCGCCTGTGCTAATTGGTGAAACCAGTGGTTCAACAACACTGGGTAGCAGCATCGAGCACATACTAATCGGCTGGTATCGCTTAGGCCTGAATCCTTATGCAACTCGATGGGAACAAGCATTAGCTAAAAAGCTGTTCACGCCTGTTGAGCGTCAAAAAATTGAGTTTCACATTGATTTCAGCGCACTGACTCGCGGCGATAGCAAGACTGAAATGGAGTATTTAAAAGGCATGGTCGGCGGCCCTATTATGACGCCGAACGAAGCAAGACTGCGAAAAAATCTACCCGCACTACCAGATGGCGACACGCTTAACCCTGCGCCGACAATCGGAAAAAAAGCATCAGATAACGAGGATAAAAAAAATGCCTAAAGGTTTTTTTAAAGTTGAAAGCATCGGTGAAGACAAAGCGCGTATCAATATTAATGGCATTGTCGGCGATTGGTACGACGGCAACACGAGCATGGATGTTCTAAATATCATTGAAAACACTCGTGTTACCGACATTGAAGTCGTAATTCAATCGCCTGGTGGCAGCGCATTTGAAGGTATTGCCATTTACAACGCGTTAAAGAAACATCCTGCCAAAGTAACCACCGTCGTATTGGGCGCCGCTGCATCCGCTGCATCTATAATCTTCATGGCTGGCGATGAGCGAATTATGCCCTCAAACACATGGCTAATGATTCATGAACCCAATTTAATGATATCTGGAAAAGCTAAAGAGCTGCGCGAGGCAGCGGACTTTCTAGACAGTTTAACTACTTCATTGCTGAGCACATATTCGCCTTATATTAATATCGAAGATGACGCACTGATGGACCTCATTGTCGCAGAAACATGGATCAATGCTGCCGACGCGGTGGTCATGGGCTTTGCAACCTCGATAAATGCTGAACTTAAGGCAGTCGCGCTTTCAAAAGACTTTACATCTCGCTTTGAAAACTTACCCAACGCTATGAATCACAACACTATTGCTGACACTATCTCAGCAATAGACAACATTAAAGATTTTGAGAAGGTCCTGAGAGAGTCAGGATGTTCTCGTTCAATGGCGACTGCATTAGTCGTAAAAGCCAAACAACTGTTACAGAGTGAGTCTGAAACGGATTTGGATTCCATCTTTAATCACCTAACTACATTTAAATTAAACTAAGGAATACTCATGCCACAAGTAACGGCTGACCTAATCAAAAACCAGTTAGACACCATTAACACCGAGATTAAAAATTCTATAAACCTTGTTAATGAGGAGGTTGAGAAGCACGGGAGAATCGGTGCTGAAAACAAACAAAAGCTTGATACGCTGACTAATCAAATTCAAGATGCTACGGCTCGCATTCTTGATATTGAGCAACAAGGCACTAGCCAAAATGACATCAACAACGCAATAAAGTCAGTGGGTGCTGAATTTACTGATAGTGACGCTTTTTCTCAGTTTGCTGCCGGTAATAATTCAAAAGCAACGTTTGAAGCGCAAAACAATCTCGTCATCGGCGATGATGCTACTGTTGCCCCTGATAGACGCGCTGGTGTTATTGGTGGTGCATTCAGACGACTTAGAGTGCTTGATGCTTTACCGACTGGCAACACTGGTAGCAACAGTATTGAATATACGCGTGAGAATCTCTTCACTAATAATGCAGCGGAAGTAGAAGAGGGTAATTTTGCGTATCCTGAGTCAAACATTACGTTTGAATTAGTCAGTGCGCCTGTCAAAAACATTGGTCACTTTATCTATGTTAGTAAGCAGATGTTAGAAGATGCTCCTAGCGTCGCAAGCTATATAGATGGCCGACTGCGATACGGCGTAGAGTTTAGAAAAGATAAGCAAGCATTGACAGGTAATGGAACGGGGCAAAATGTGTCAGGTTTGTTTAATACTGGTAACTATATTGTCTTGCCAGGTACCACCGCAGGTGACGACCAATACAAGAATATTCGTCGTGCTATTGCCCAAGTCGCTTTATCTGATTATGACGCAGAAGTGATTTTCTTAAACCCTACTGATTGCGCTGCTATTGATTTAATAAAAACGGACGACAATGCTTTTGTCAGTGCTAACCCTAGGATACAAAACGTTAAAACACTGTGGGGATTGCCGGTTATCGAAACCAACGCTATGACCGTTGGTAGTTTCTTAGTCGGTTCATTGTCCATGGCCGCACAGTTTACTCAGCGCCGCGGCACGGTCGTCGAAATGACCGACGCAGATGGCACAAACTTTACAAAAGACATTGTGACGCTAAAAGCGACGGCACGCGCTGCGGTAGAAATATATCGTCCTGCTAGTTTAGTCGGTGGTCTATTAGTAACGCCAGCGTAAGATACTATCATAAAGCCAACATTCAAAAGCAGGGTTAGCTCTGCTTTTTTGATCCTTTAATCTCAATGCGAGAACATAAAATGAAAAAGTTAAAAGCGACTCACACATTTACACATGCGGTAGTTGGAATCGTTGAAGCTGGGCAAACCTTCTTTTGCGAAGAATCAGTTGCAAAATCACTATTAAAAGAAAAAGTGGTTGAGTTGTTCAAAGACGACACTGACAAAAAAACCACCGATAAGTAATAGCAATGAAAATGCTGCGTAAAATAATCAGCTCGCCGCGAGTCGAACCAGTTTCGCTGAATGAAATCTATGAACATACTCATAGTGGTGTTGAACATGAAGTGTATTTAGCTGGTTTGATTACTCGTGCACGCGCTCGATTTGAACAACGGACGGGCCGATTGTTGGTTCAGCAAACGTGGCAGACGTCTCTTCCCATGTTTACTAATATAATTGAGTTACCTTTTGCTCCTTTGCAATCAGTTACATCCATTCAGTATTTAAATACGCAAGGACGTTATCAGACGCTTGAATCAAACGAGTATCGAGTTGTTGAGCATGGGATAACTGCCACCATTACACCCAAGCTTGGTGGTTGTTGGCCAACAGTGGGCTATAAAACGATGGATGCTATTCGTATAGAAGCCGTGTATGGCCATGCGCCCATTGTGAACAATCAGGTTGATGTGGCCAATATTATCGACCGCGATAAATATGAGCTTGCTAAACAAGCTATTTTCATTCTTGTTTCTGACTGGTTTAGAAACAGAGAAGATACCGCACCTATTCAACTATATGAAATTCCAAATGCATTTAAAGCAATATGCACTGAACTGAGTGTTGATGTGTTATGAAATCACTACCTGCAGGCTTGCTAAAACATAAAGTTATTTTTCAAACATGCCTACTTTCTCAAGATGGGTACAACCAAGAAACATGGATTAATCACTTCCCCATGTGGGCCATGATTGAAACATCAAAAACCAAAGAAGATGAAATGTCAGGTCAACTTATGACTGAATCAATGTTCAAGCTGACATGCAGATTCTCGAACCGTATCAGTGCAAATCATCGGATTCTATTTAAAAACAGACGTTTTGAAATAATTGGAGAGCCTGTCAATCTCAATTTCGAGAACGTTGTAATGGAAATAAACATCAAGGAATTGACCGATGCTTGACGGTGCGAGCATCGATATTCAAGGCTTAAAGTCTATGGAAGCTGCGTTGCTTGAAATAGCTAAGAAAGTAGGCGCCCGAAAAGCGACAGGCATGATGACATCCGCATTCAAGAAGGGTGCAGATAAGTATAAAAACCATATGACGCGTCATGCAAATGTATCAAAATTTGCTAGAACAGTTAGAACCAAAAGTGGCTCCAAAGTGACAATAACACCTGGGTTTTTAAAGTCTCGCATAAAAGTTAAAGGCAGCACAGGCAAAGGCCGTGCAACTAAGCGACTGGGCAAAGATGTTGTATCAAAAGTCAGTGTCGGTGTGTTTAAAGTGCCGTATATCGTCCAACAAGAATATGGCACTGAAAATAACAAGCCAAACCCTATCATTAGGGATGCATTTAAAAAACGGACCAAGCAGGTTGTCCATGTTGTTAATCATCAACTAAAAGCAAATATCAACAAAGCTCAAAAAAGTATTGCAAGAAAACACGCTAAATCAGTTGGAGCCTAGAGATAGATATGATTGAAGATAGCATTCGCAGGCATGCGCTTAGTTCGCCGCTGATTCAAGCGCTAATAAGAGACAGACTGCACTTAACAACCAAGCATGATTCTGCCAACGATTATGTTGTGCTAAGCGTCATCAATGACGACACGCCTGTTGATACGCACTTGCAAGATGAACAAAGCGAAGCCCTTATTCAATTTGATTTTTACAGTAAGAAACCTCAGGTAGCAAAAGACATTGCCAGAGCATTCCATACTGTATTTCAAGCACAGCGTTTTAGTGATCCATTTGTCAACGTGCAGATGGCCATAAAACAAAACAGAATTTCTGATTTTGAAAGCGATACATCTATCTATCGCGAATCAGTCGATTATCTTTTTTACTATAATGAGGTTTAAAAAATGCCAAATGTTACTGCAGTTACAACGTCTAGCGCAGACACTCAAGATTCCCAGGGCGCAACGCTACAGTTTTGTTCG
>Ga0115565_10003159_pt1 | contig 11897 bp, 16 predicted proteins | sample COGITO_mtgs_1105_FD_87199 | JGI IMG/M metagenome (GOLD analysis project Ga0115565, IMG submission 87199) | Pelagic marine microbial communities from North Sea - COGITO_mtgs_110530 | ecosystem: Environmental > Aquatic > Marine > Epipelagic | place: Germany:Helgoland, sampling site Kabeltonne... | reverse complement strand
ACCTTTTTTATCTTTAATAATGGGTCTTTTTTCTACTCCAAGCACATTTAGTTTTACTCTAATTCGTCTATCAGTATTGGGCTTTTCTGATAAAACTTTAGATTCAGTTAAAAGTGTACCTAATTTTACTTTTTTCCAGTTTTTCATAAAAGTGCTTTTTTAATTTCGGATAAAAGATTTACACTTTTTTGAAATGAAGTATCAATTTTAACTAATAATTCTTCTGTTGTAAACACTTTTTCAGTTTCCGTAACATGAGCGTTTTTAATGTCTAGATTAAAATTTCTTTCTTTTATTTCATCTATTGAGACTTTCCAAGCAAATTCATTTTCTTTTCTGTTTTTCCACCATTTCTTAATATCATCAAAATGTTTAATGTCAATAGGTCTTGACCTGCTAAAATTCTTTATACCTTTCGGATATGGCATTTCGTAATACCATATTTCTTTAGTAGGTTTTCCCTTGTCAAAAAACAATAGATTAGTATTAATTCCTGTATAAGGATTGAAAACCCCTTTTGGTAAGCGTACTACGGTATGTAAATTACATTTGGTTAATAGTTCTTGCTTAATTCTTGCTTTAACACCCTCTCCAAACAAGGAACCATCTGGAAGAACGACTGAGGCTCGTCCATTTTTCTTTAAGATTTTTATAATTAGTGCTAAAAATAACTCAGCTGTTTCTTTAGTTCTAAACTCTTCTGGGAAGTTTTTTTCAGTATCATCTTCTTCTTGTCCTCCAAAAGGTGGATTGGAAAGTACAATATTAACTTGATTTGTGCTTTTCCAGCTTTCATATGGTACAGTTAATAAATTACCTTTTGTGATCGCTGGTTTTTCAATACCATGTAGGATTAAATTTGTTGTGCATAAAAGGTGTGGTAATGGTTTTTTCTCGATTCCTCTAATGGAGTTTTGAACAACTTGTGAGCTTTGATCAAATCCATCTTTTTTTGATAAATTATCTAAAGCACAAGTCAAAAATCCTCCAGTACCGCATGCTGGATCTAATATACTTTCTCCAATTTCTGGATATATAATGTCAACCATAAACTGAGTTACCGCTCGTGGAGTATAATATTCTCCTGATGAACCCGCGCTTTGCAACTCTTTTAAGATTGATTCATATATGTCATTAAAGACGTGTCTTTCTAAATTATTATTTGAAAAATCAATTTTGTTTATTTCATTAATTACTTGACGGAACAGAGATCCTTTTTTCATGTAATTATATGTATCATTAAAAACTGATTTTACAATTACAGATTGGTCTGTATCTGTTGGCTCAATTGTTTTTAATATAGGAAATAATTCATTATTTATAAAAGTTATTAACTCATCTCCTGTTAATCCGTTTTCATCTGCTGCCCAATTTTGCCATTTCAGTTTTTCGGGTAATGGACTTTTGTAGGTCTTTCTTGATTTCTTCCATTCTTCTTCTTTATCAGCAAATATTTTCATAAATAGCATCCACACCATTTGAGAGATCCGCTGCGCATCACCGTCAACTCCCTCATCTTTTCTCATGATGTTTCTAATTGATCTTATTATGGATGTTACATTACTCATTTACAAGTTATAATTAGTTAATGTTTTATTATAAAAACTTAATAATTTGGTGTTGATTACATAAAGTACGTCTAACTCTTTTTTAAATTTTTTGAACTGCATTGGTGTTATTAAATTTCTATTTATTCAAAGTCTTTAAAGAATTCATTCAAACTCATTTGATGGCCATCTATGATTTTTAAAAAGCTTTCAAAGGTAAAGTTTGTTCCTTTTTCCATTCTCCAATACTGCATTCTAGAAATACTATGTTCAATTGCAAAATTTTCATAGCTTGTATATCCCTTCTCAATTCTTAGTTTCTCTAGTTTTCTAGAAATTTCTATAATGCGAGGATCTAGATTTTTATCAGCTTTTTTAGCCATTTGTGTTTAAATTTATTATCAGCAAAGATGACTTTTTATGTTTTTTCAAGTTACCTTATATATATTACAACATTTATAAACATTTTTATTATGTTTGCTTATAACTTAAAATTAAACCATTATGAAAATACAATTATTATTCAATCTATGCTTTATAGCGCTTACTTTTAGTGCTTGTGGTCAAAAATTAACAAAATCAGAAGCTTTGAAAGTTATCCAAGCTAATGTTTTAGAAGAACCATGCTATTGCAAAATAAACACAAACACACGGAGTATTTGGAAGTCTTATAAAAAAGATTTAACAGCATATAAAGATTTAGAAGAAAAAGGCATTATAACTACATCTTCCTATAAAGATCGTTTATCTAAATTGGATAGAAATGGTCATACTGTAGTTCAAATGTTTCCTTTGAATACAGCCATTTACCAATATGGTTTTGAAGAAAAAGGAACTGGCTTGGGAGGGGCAAAAGCTAAAGTATTGTATTCAACTCCTAAAATAACTGAAATATTAGGTGTTTCAAATTCCGACAATAGTAGAGAGGCTATTGTTCTTGTGAAAATAGTTCATGAGTTATCACCTTTTGCAAGTTTAATCGATAATATCTCTTATCCTAGTAATTGTCATCGCAAGAACATTGAAGAAAAAGAAATAACGTTAATTAAATATGATACTGGCTGGAAAATTAAAAACTAATAAAACCTTTAAATACTATTTATTTTATTAAAATAAATGTCCTTTACAAAAAAAAATGTCCTAAATCGTTTTGATTTTTAGGACATTTTTTAATCTCAATGACGTAAGTCGAAATTGGATTCTTTTTAGCAAGATTGCAAGTTGCTAAAAAAGTATTTTTTACAACTTGTGATCTTGGCAAAGGAATTTCCTTTTGCATATCCTTTTTTACATGTACTAACATAAAAGTTTTATATATTCATTTAATAACTCCTAAAATTATATTCAAATAATCAGTTAATCTATTTTTATCTATAAAAGTTATCTTATTTTTAAGATGTAAGTCAAATATATATAAACTCTAAATAATAACCAGAACCTTACCCCAGTCCATACTTTCTGCAAGCAATGCTTCCTATCGGAATTCCTACTTGCAGAAAATACTTACCACTGGGGTTTGTCAGTTACTGTATTATTCGTTAATATTTATATAATACTATGACTACTATTGAACTAAAAAACAAATTACAAACTATTGCTAATCTAGAGCAAAATACAATTGAAAAAATGATTGCTTATGAAGCATTAAATTTTGATACTGATTGTAAAAACTTCTTTATTGAAATTCAAAATACTGAAGATGCAACTGGTATTGCTAATTCATTTATTTATGATTCAGATATCGATACATTCTTTGAAAATTATTCTTATCAAATAATGGAAATTCAGCAAGAATATCAGAAAGAAAATGAAGTTACATTTCTTCTTAAAGGAGATTTAAAAAGAAATCTTTCTTGGCTAGCTTTTGAACAAACTGCAATAAAAATGGCAAAAGAACTAGGACTTGAGATATAGTTTTTTTTATTTCTTCCTTATATCAAAATCTTTAAAAAACTCACTCAAACTCACTTGATGACCATCCAATATTTTTAGTAAACTTTGAAATGTAAAATTACTTCCCTGTTCCATTCTCCAATACTGCATTCTTGAGATACCATTTTCAATCGCAAAATTCTCATAACTGGTATATCCCTTTTCAATCCTCAATTCTTTCAGCTTTTTTGAAATCTCTAGTATTCGAGGATCAAGCTTTTTAGCCTCTTTTTTGTCTTTTTTTGCCATTACAGTCAGAATTTATTCCCAACAAAGGTGACTTTTTAGTATTTTTTACGTTACCTCTTATGATTTACCACTTTAATAAACATTTATTTCTTATGTTTGCTTTTTAACTTAAAATTTCAGACATGAAAAAAACAAAAAATTTACTGCTTCTAGTGACAGTTTTACTAACATTTTTACTTCAAGCACAGGACAGGGAATCAATTGCTAACGTTTATTTAGGAATTGGTGGTAGAGCTGATGGTTTAAAAATCAAAACTCCAGCTATTTATGGCTCTTATGAGCATTTTATCAAAAATAACCTATCATTAGGTGGCATTGTTGGTTATTCAAAACTAACACTTGAAGCTTCTGGTTTGTTTGGAAATACAGAAGATACCAATACGACTAATATCGTAGTAGGTGGCTTAATGAATTATTATTTTTATCAAACTGATAGCTTTGAGGTATATAGTCTCTTGACACTTGGATATGGGAGTGGCTTAACTGGAGGTTTCCTGTATCAAGTCGGTGCAGGCGGAAGGTATAAACTATCTGATTCGTTATTTCTAAATTCTGAACTCGGAGTTGGATTATCAGTTTTAAAAGTAGGTATCTCTTTCCATATTTAAAACTTCATTTATTTTTTTAGATGAATGTCCTTTATTAAAAAAAAATGTCCTAAATAGAACGCCAAATTTTAAATGGCAATCTTTTAGGACATTTTTTGACTAGCGATAACTCAAGTCGAAAATCTTTTAAGACATCGCTAGGCAGGATTGCAATATGACATTCACAAGCTCTTTTCATATTGCTATCCTGCTAGGAGACCTAGAACCCTTTTATAAGAATACGATATACTTTCTTTTCTTATTTACTTTGTAATTGTTTTTTCAATGATTCTTCAGAATCTATTTCTATAGCTTCATTCTGATTCCCTCTAAAAGTATCAAATTCGAATATGTGTGAAAAATCAATTCCGGTCAGTGACTGAATTGATTTTATACTTCTCATATGCTGTTTAAATTTAATGTTTTTATCCAAATCAATCGCTTCTAAATTGATGTTACCTAGTAAATCTACTTGTGATAACACAAATGATGTAGCTTTTAATACCCCTACATCCGAAAGCCATACTATTATCTTGTAATATTCTGTAGGTATTTGAACACCTTTGTACGTAGGATTATCTTCTTTAAAAATAGGTCCACCAAAAACACTTATTTTGTTTGTGCTTTTATCTTCTTTTTCTGCACCATATTCAAGAATTTCTTTTTCTAACTTCCCCCATAGACCATTATAACCACTTCTATTTAATGTTGGTACCTGAGGACAAGCATTCGTATAAACACAAGTCAAATCGGCATTTCGTTTTGCTTCTTCGGCACTTCTACCCCAGTTTGCGTCTTCCCTTCGACTTATATGTCCTTTATCAAAACCACTATTAGTATAAAACTTACTGTCAAGTTGTACCTCATAATCTATTCTTCTATCTCTAATCCATCTATCTATTCGCTTGCTTTTATCTTTTCTTAGATCTTCGCTACCATCAATATTGATAGCGCTTATAAAAGGCATCTTTCTTACTGCATTATGAATTACGCTAAATTTATAATATTTAAGAATGCTGCTATCTGTTCCAAGTATTAGAGCTTTTTGATGATTTAGTTTTTTTATTGGTTTAGGAATAGGAATATTTACACCTAAAAAGTCAGATTGATACCCTTTGCATTGACTATAATCTATACTACGTTCAAGACGCTTACTTTCCTCCAAAAAACTATCAATCGCTATATCATTTTTCTTCTCAATAAATGCTTTTGGCATATTTAAATCTCCTTCTAAAGAAAATGAAAAATTGATTTTTTTATGTGTATTAAATAAACTTGGTGGAAAAGAAACATTTACTAGATGCTTATTTTGTCTTATATGTTTTGTTTCGTTTTTATTCATAATTGATGGCTCATTTTTTATTTGACTAACTCTGCTTTTTGAACTTGTAGTTTTTTCTATTCCTTGGATGTAGGGATTGTTTGCTTGAAATTTCAATCTCAAATCTTTTAAGATGACACTAATTCGTATTCCTTCATTTGCAATCCAATGTATCTTGGATATATCGATTTTATCACCAATTACAGGAATAATATTATCATTCACATCCAAGTAATCTCCATTATTATTACGTTTAGGAACACCCATATGATGCAATGCTACAATTTGCCACTGATCATTGAATACAGGAGCCCCACTACTACCTTGAGCAGTATCAGATTCATACCAGATTGTTGTCTCTAGAATTTTAGTGAATTTATTTTCACGAATTGATAATTGTTTGTAATCTCCGTTAGGATGATGAATGATATTTAAAGATTCTTCATTTTCATCTCCTAATTTGCCAGAAGTTGGATCTAGATAAATATAGCCAATAGATGACAATTGATGTTTTTTGCTAACATCAACTTTATTGACTGCAACAATGCAATAGTCTAATCCCTGAAAAGAGTAAAAAAATGCGTCAGGATTAAAATCAAAAATAACAGGTAGTTTAGAGTTTCCTATATCATCAAGTTCATAATAGAATTCGATTTGACTGTTTCTAACCTTTTCTTTTTCTTTAAATACATGCCAGTTGGTCATTAGAAGCTCTTCAGAAATCATAAATCCTGTAGCATAACTCAAATTATCTGCACCGTCTTTAACTACAATTCTGCCTATTTTTTGCTTAACATTATAAATCAAATCAATAAAATTACTGTAAACAGAATCATTTTTCCCTATTGCTCGTTCAAACGCAAAATCTGTTGGTTCCAATCCAAATGATGCTATCATTTGTTTACGTTGTACCCTGTTTTTAAGATCCCCAACAAGATTCCCTTCTTTTACTTTTTCCATTACTGGCTCTGCATAATCTTCAAAAGAAATCTGGTCAATATTTTCTTTAATTTCGTTTGCCCTGGAAGAATTTGAGAACGAGATAAATCGTTCGGTAGACAATTTAATTTCATTTAATGGAACTAACATAGCATTGTTATTTAATAGATTAATATATTATGCATAAAGATATAATTATATTATTTGCAAACAAATACCTATATGTAAGTAACTTAATACCCCTATTTTCTAGTTCTTTCACGCCCTTTGGAAAGTAGTTTTTCTTGAGTTTCTTGGTGTTGACGAATACGTTTCAAAGCATTCAAACGTTTGTTTTGAGTGAGTTTCTGATCGAGTTCTTTAAGTATACTTTGATTATAGCCTAAAGTTCTAAATCGAAATTTACGCTTTAATTTAACACCAATAATGGTATTGTTTCTTGAATACAACGTAAGGTTTTTATGCTGTAATTTTTGATAAAAATCTTTTTCAGAAGAAGCAATTTTATAAGTGTTTTCTAGTAAATAAATCAACTGTTTTTTATTAGAAACTACACCACGAAGTTCTAGTTGCTTTTCAGCTTCTTTGGTGACTACTTTTTTTTTGAAGGATTGTGATTAATAGCAGATAGCTCTAATTCTGGAAAATGTTTTTTTTGAAATATTTCCATAGGAATTTTGACTTTTTCCTTAAAATCATCACGAGAGATACGTACTGATTTCCCTGTTCTATATGCTACTCCAGATAATAGTATATGAAGGTGTATGTGATCTTTTTCCTTTTTATGAGCGGTAACCAATGCTACGGACAAGGGTGAACGTAATTTTAGGTAATGCCTTGCAATCTTTTTTAGCTTGTTATTGTCCAAATCCTTTGCATTTTCCTTTTTAAAGGAGAGTATCTCCATAAAGAGTTTTACATTATTCTTCCTTGGGTTTACCCTGTATTGTTCGTTTTGAAGAAATTGTTTAGATATTTCGGCTTTGCTTAATTCTTTTCCTTTGATAAATTTCGTCAGTACAAAACTATCTTCTAGTTCAGCTTCTCGAAGTACATAATCAACGACCGTTTTAAATGCCTTATTATGCTTATAACTTTTGGACTTGATAATCATTACGTTTCTAGTATTACTTTTTCTAAAGCTATGATATACGCTTCTAATCGATTGATTTTTTTTGAATCAATAGCTTCGTAATCCAGCAATTCTTTTAAATATTCAGCAATCAAAAAGAGCTGCTGTTCTATGAGTGCTGTATTTACCTTTTTAGAGAGTTCAGTACTCCCTTTCAAATGTATGATGACCAAATCATAGATATAGGAGGATATTTTTTGTCCTTTGGCTAATCTAGATTTTAAACCAATAATATCTTCTTTGGAGAATGAGATTTGAAACACAGGAAATTTTTGTCGCTGCCTACGTTTCAAATCTGTATTGTAAGCCCTCCAATAGTCCTTTTTAGCACTAATAATAGCCTCTTCTGTGGGTGACAACCCATCAAAGAGTTTATCTAAATAGTCGTGTATAGAAGTAAAACTAATCGGTCTCATCAGCGAAGGCGTTTGGAAACATTTCTTCAAGAGGTAACAACTGTATTTTTTGAGACACCACAGGGATTTCATTCATATAAGGAGGCAGTTCAGCCAGTTCACGAAGCTCTTTGACCATATAATACGGTTTTAGTCTTGCATAGATAGAACGCATTCCTGAGACTAAAATCAATGCCCTATTCGTTGGCAAACTCATAATTTCATCCGCAGTCAATACAGAACGATTTTTAAGTTTATCATTATCCTTTTTGTCAATAAATTCATATTTACCAATCGTGCGTTCCAAAGCGGTTGCAGTTTGTAAATCTGCAGATAAATAGACTTTGGTACGTAAATTAGAAATTACTGCTTCAGCACGTCTTCCATATTTTGCTGTTAATTGACTTTGGGAATTTTGGCAGACACACATCAACGCTCCGCGGTACTTACGAATGTTACTAGCGATTATATCTAATGACCCAATAGATAAGATAGGCGTTTCATCCAAATGAAAATAAACATCTTTCATCTCTGGAGTCGGCAATTCCTCAAAGAAGTTTTCAAAATATTGAGAAAGGAAGATACTAGTTATATTACTGTAATACCTCATTTTTGCTGTGCTGGAATGCAAATACAAAGTAGTAAGTTCATTTCGGATAGTATCAAAATCTCCAATCGTATCAGAAGAAGTAATTTCTGCGATGTTTTCATCCAAGGCAAAGATTTGTACTGCACTTTGCGCTGTAGAAACAATACTTGAAAAGGTATTTGCTGATTGTGAACTGATTGAGGTATATTTAACAAAGAGTTCCTCATCAGCATACTTTGCAAAAAGATGATCTACTAATGTTTTTGAGTCCTTGGATTGTAATACATCTAATAAATAAGCAACATTGGTCAATGTTTGGTATTGGATCTCCTGTGTTTTTAGAATACTGATCAAAACATATAAGACTTCAATAGCTTTGGTGTTCCAGAAAGAATCCGCATCACGCTCATCTGTACCAATGGTTACCAAATTGGTCGCCAATTGGGTAATTTGACTTTTGGTTATCGCTCTGAACATCGGATTGAATCGTAGTGAAGATTGTGGAGATGAAAAATCCAATTGTAGAATTCTATATAATTTCTTTAAAAGCGCCCCACTTGTTTTGAAAAACAATTCTTTTGAGGGGTCGTGGATTATTTGGCTTCCAAAGACCGTTAGAATGCTTCTAATAACCACATTAACCGTTTTACCACTTCCTGTCTCACCATTGACTAAAACGCCCTGAATAGAGAGTTTTGGGCTTATGGATTTTCCATTGATATTAAAACCTTTGTTTCGTTTCGAAAGTATTTTTCGCTCTGGCATAAAAGCCCCTTTAAGGCGGTGTTTATTCGGGTCTAAATAAGCGACTAAATCTTCTAGACTATTGACCAATAGTTCAAATAGATACTCTAATATAGGATGTAACTTTCTCATTATATTAAATTTTAGTGGGTTAATGCCCATTATGGGCTTATATGTAATTTTTAAGTAAATTATTGAGTGCTGTGATGCTCACTTCTATTATTCTTCCAAATAAGTAGAGTACATTTAAAAACAATCGCCATAGCAGGCTGAAAAGAGCTTTTAACAATCGAATTCCTAGTGAATCACCCATAAGTTATAGCGTTATCTTATGATCAATTCCAACAACAATCTTTACACCTGAGTTTTTGAAGAGTAACTTGTAGACTTCAATCATTTTTTCAAACAATCGATTGTTCAGAAGGTTTTCAGGATAGTAGATGATATAAAGAGAAACTCCATTAAGTTTTGGAATCGTAAGTTGAGATTGTAAAATTTCAACAACTTTTTCAGGATTAGAAATCAAAAGTTGTTGATTTTGGTTTTGATATACATTAAACAGGTCTGACGCTTCCAATAGGTCGCTATACAGCAAACCCACTTTATTTGTAGTATTGGATTGATGAACTCTTCCTAATTGTCTTAAAAGCGGTTTCAAAATACTAGAACTTGGATGGGATTCCTCGTTATTGCTTGCTTTTAAAAGCGTATCAATCTGACTAAAAAATCGTTGAACAGTCATTTTCTGTTCGAGTGAATTTCCAAAAGGGTCTGCTTCTGGTATTTCTGTATAAAAAGAGGCACTTACATTGGTGTTTGTGATTTTTTGCAAATAGAAAGAACGTTTTCCATCTTTGTATTGAATATCCTCTAAAAAAAATTTGATATGCGTAAGCTCTGGCTTTGGAAGTAGAGCATCTGTTTTATCTACTAATACTGATAGTGTAATGGATTTTTTAGGACTGTTTGTACAGCCCCAAGTGCTTATTATTACTAATACTAGGATGTATATGCTATTTTTCATTTTTTGGAAATGTTTCGTTAATATTTTGATAGTTTAGTTTGAGTTTTGGGAGATCTTTCTCAATATCTCCTGTAAATAAATTGCTACACGCACCATTGGTTTTTAGATACAATTCCATTTTAAAGAGTTCAAAACATCCTTGCATTCGTGTGACGATATCATCTTCTGTTTGTTTTCCAAGCAACAAGACTTGATACCTGTCGGTTAGCTTTTCTCGTAGTTTAGGGTTTAATGAAGCTTTTTGCTGACATAAGACTTCTCTTTCCTTCTCCAGAGCGCTCAATTCTTTAACATCATTCTGGTACTTTTTATAGGCCAAAAGTGTTTCTTGACTTGGTTTAAAAGCTAGTATAATCCAACAGCTAATAGTATACGCAAATGCATTAACCAAGGTAAATATGAGTGGATTGGTATTGTAAATTTCTGCAACTTCTGGGTTGAGCGTTACCATATACTGGATACGCATACTAGAGAAAAAATAAAACACCACAAGAATTGGTATGAGGAACAAAAAGAACAAAGCGAGTTCTCTTTTAGGATTGTTATTTCCGTATTTTTTAATCTTGCCTGGTACGAAATGTGCGTACCAATAGACACAGATTCCCGTTAACAAAGCAATTCCAATACTGGATATTTTAGAGCCACCCAAACTTGCAAGGGCATCAAAATTACTGATGAGCACCATTCCTGAAATGGTCATTAAAATAGGTATAAAGAAATAAAACCATTTCTGAACTTCGGGTTTATACTTTTTTGCGGACTGATCAAACTTTCCTTTTACTGGAGCTATTTTTCTATCAACCTGTTCTATTTTTCTATGAATTTCTCCCAATTCATCATTGGAATCTGCTATATGAGATTGTCCTCGGAGTTTTTGGACATTCCCTACCAATTTGCCATTGGTATAATCCACTAGATGCTGGTAGTCAGCAATTAAAGACCCAATGAAGTCACTGATTTTTGAGCTTGGTGGGATTTTTTCGAAATCAATCACTGAAAGTTTAACAGCAGTTTTTTCATGTGCTGCTCGGTAAGATATATCCTTTGTTGGGATATATTCTGATAATTCGGTGTCCACTAATCTTGTAAAATCTTTTTCTTGTTTTGGTTTTTTAAATGGATTCATCTTCTTTTAGTTTTTGTGTTGTACATTGAATTGTTTCTAATTTTCCAGTTGGCCTTTAACTGGAAATAATGACGGATTGCCTGGAGAATTTTTGTTTTCATAAAATAATTTTTGTTTAAGATTTAAATTGGATTTTTAATGAATGGAAAGTCTCTTAACAGAGACCTCCATCGCTAAACATACAAGCCAATTACTGGCCTATTTTTATGAGGCTATAGTGCCATCTTTTTTTGTGTAAACTGTTCCTTCTTTTGAAATAAATATATTTGCGTAGGAATTGTAGGTTTCTTCAAAACATTCTTGTTTGATTTT
>Ga0115565_10003151_pt1 | contig 11908 bp, 10 predicted proteins | sample COGITO_mtgs_1105_FD_87199 | JGI IMG/M metagenome (GOLD analysis project Ga0115565, IMG submission 87199) | Pelagic marine microbial communities from North Sea - COGITO_mtgs_110530 | ecosystem: Environmental > Aquatic > Marine > Epipelagic | place: Germany:Helgoland, sampling site Kabeltonne... | reverse complement strand
TGCCCGGTCATTAATCAAGACGTAGTCGGGATATTTCGTGTACAGTGAACCAAATAGTTCCTTGAGTTGATCACTCGTAATATGCTCAAATGCGCTATTAAAGACTTCCTCCATCTCTGAACGCATATCCTTGGTAACTTCCGTACACTCCTTGTATTTTTCTTTATATTCCGCCACTCTAGGCTTAATTACACCAGCAATCTCGGGATTAAACTCCGTGAGTTTCGATGTGTTAATCCAATCAAATGTTCCTCCTGAACTATCGTGGTGCTTAATCGAGACGTCGTAAGTGTTTTCTCCTGAAACAACATCGCAATCCGCCTTCTGCTGTGTGCCACCTAAATGTCTCCATAGCAACGCATCTGACCCACTCTTGCCTGAAATATGCTGATTGATATTTAACGTAGATGTCGCATTAAGCAATGCTACAAGTTCCTTCTCGTTTCCCACTCCTGAATGATGAACTGCTCCTGTTGAACAATAAGGCATTTTCGTATTAAATCTTGTGTATTTATGATTATGGAGGTTGAACAATAAGCCTATCAATTTTACACTCCCAAATAAACGCATTTTTTTGCTATTAATTGGAATATGTCTATATTATATTAACCAGTAATGGAAATTGTGAAATTATTAGAAAAAGGATTTATAGAAATAGCCACTGTAATGCGAGATGCTAATTCTATTTCATTGGGTAATATTACTGAACATAACAATAATTCAGGAGATGATGTGAAAACAATGGATCTTATATCAAACGCTATTTTAATGGATATATTAATGAAATGTGAACAGGTACGAACAATTGGTTCAGAAGAAGAAGATACCTTATGTGAAACTGGATTTAAAAACGCACCCTATCTTGTTTGCTATGACCCATTAGATGGTTCATCCAATATCGATGCGAATATAACAACCGGAACCATTTTTTGTATCTATAAATACAATGATGACGGAACAATCACAAATGGTCATAATATTGTAGCATCTGGATATAGTATTTATGGCGCAGCGACACAATATTTAGTAGCACATAACGATACATTACGTTTTTATCAATATTCCAATAAGAGACAACAATTTGATTTGTTACAAGACAATATCAGAATTAAATCAAAAGGGGGAATATATTCAATAAATGAATCCAGTAAAAAAACATGGTTGGACACACGATATGAGAAATTCGTGGATAAATGCATCGATGAGAAATATTCTTGCCGTTGGGTGGGATGTATGGCGGCAGATGGACACAGAACCGTTATCAAAGGTGGGGTATTTGCCTATCCTGCGAATAAAAAAGATACCTCTGGAAAAATACGATTATTATATGAAGGATATCCGTTCGCACATATCTTTCATATTGGAGGGGGGTTTTCGTCAAATGGTAGTATCAGTATTTTAGATATACCTTTTCCTAAAAATATACACCAAAAAATTCCGATTATATTAGGTGGAATGTATGAGAAGGAACTATTTGACTCTATCTGTTAAAATTTAAAACACCACCACCTCTTTTTTTCCGATTTAATCGGAATAAAATCATCCATTGTATCTGGTACGTCTACACTGACGCACTTCTCAAATCGACAGAGTTCACCCAAACAATTAACACATTTTCCCGAGACATCGAAACAGTTAACACATAATTTTAATTTACATTTATTACAATAAAATATTACGGCACAATCTTGTTTTGTTATCGATTTATAGCAATCGCTGCAATTAAATAATGTATCTTGTCTCGTTCGTTTTATGTCTGGATGTACCATGATAGGGGTTCTTTTTTTGAATATTTGGTCTTCCATTGTATAGTGTATATTGTATAGTGTATATTGTATATTATAATATAATATATATACGTATCAATTTATGTTTATGTTAAATTTCATAAATATAAATTCCGGATTCTAATATAATTCCTCCGCCTCTAATACAATGTTCGCACTTTCAATATCTTTTTTATCGGGTTCATCCAATAAATCAAATCCAGTCAAATCCATTGTATCTGTATGGATCTGAATACGGTCGTCATCTTCGTCATCTTCATCCTCCATCATCTTACGTTCAAGAGAACGCGAAACACTAATATCTTCTAGCCGTTCTAATGTCTTGGGTGCCTCAATAATCTCTTCCTGATTATCAGAAGACATAGCACTGTCCAAGTCATTAAATGTTAGTTTTGTAACCACCTTTTCGTCATCCAAATTTTTTATAGCAGGAGTCATTGTTACGGGTTCATCTTCTTCTGTATGTTTTTCTTCTTGTTCCTTATTTTCCAAATCCTGTACTGATATCTCGGGCTCTTCAATCGCCTCAATCGTAACTTCCTCTTCTTGCTCTTCATTCTCATCCATATAGGCACGGATAATGGCTTCAGTAGGCACACTCTCACGAATAGTATTCATAACTGCCTCTTGTATAATCATTTCTAATTCACGCGCGTTCTTTTGAATCGCCATGGGGGAAATGTTCTTCTCGAATAAATATACGTTTTGATAAACCTTTCTAGCCGTCTGAATGTAGATACGATGAATAAATGGGTCTAATTTAGGAATCGCAATATCGATTTTTTTCTGCTTGTTGCCCACACGAATACACGTAAGCACCTTTAATTGAATGATATGAACACACGTAATCAAATCCTCTAAATAATTACATCCGGAACGTTCAATAATACGCTTTCGTTCCTCTTCAATAATTACCTCATTCCATTTGGGAATTCTAGAAATCAAATTCTGAAACGTCATTAAATATTTGTTCATCTCATCCGAATCAGCACAGATTTTCCACGCTTCGTCAAAAATAGAACGTAAACCCTCTTCTACCAAAGGCGTCATTATACTCACCAATCGACTACACCACTCATTACGCGATTCGTGTAAGTTAGAAATCACAAAATCATCCATTTACATAATCTCTCTAAAACATTATTGTATTTATAACGAACGAAACGACTTTTTTATGAAAAGAAATATGGTGAATAATAATAGTTTCTCATTTCTATATTCGGATTTAATCTTGTGAAAATACATTACGGTTTCAAATACATCGTCTTTTGAAACTAACTCGGTCTGTTTTAACCATTCGATGAAATCGATACCAGAATAACCATTCTCATATAATGTAGTCGCCATTCGCATCCATTCTATTTCGGTTTTATCAAGACTATTTCCTATCGTATCTGCGAACCATTTTATTTTTTGTTCATCTTTCCCATATATTTGTTCTAAATGATACTGATGGAGGTTTTGTAATTTACCGTCATCATCTACATTATCAGAAATGTAGATTTCGCAAAATCTCGACAAAATCGGGTTCAACATTTTATGTTTATTCTCAACCACAATAAAAAAACGGGTGTTGTGACTAAATGACTCGATACAACGTCTCATTGCCGATTGAGCATCGATTGTTAGACTATCCGCATTAAACAGAACAATGGTTTTAAATTGGATGCCCTTGGTTCCCTGTATATTGGTTTTAGCAAAGAATTTTAATTCGTCGCGTATAAATTTTATTCCTTTCCCATGAGCACAGTTCACATACATCACATTTGTTCTGATTTTCGATTTGTCTCCATTGTATATCTTACTTACGAAATCATAAACCAGGGTTTTTTTTCCTGTTCCTGAAGATCCATGAAACAAGAGATGAGGTATTCTACTATTTGTTATAAATCCATCGAGTTTTTTTATGATATCTAGATGAATTGGAATTCGAGTCTGATACGTATCACTCATTTGTAATATAACTCGGTTTAGACATTTATATATATTTTTTTATAATGTATTTATTCGTTTATTCTTTTTTATAATATAATGAAATATTATAGAATGAAAATCGATAAACAGGGTAAAACACAGAAAAAACAAAGTAAGAAAAACTATAGAAAAACACTAAAGGGTGGATTAATGGAGTTCTTGCGAGGCAAATCTAATCGTGGGAAAGTCGAGAATACCATCCATCAATTAGATAAGATAATTAAACATACAGCCAAAGATACAAAAAAAGCTAATACACATACAGACCGTTTTAATGATGCTTTCAAATCAATTGACGCTAAAGTTAAAGGTTATATAATGAATATTGTTAACGAGACAGAGGATATCGATGGGTATATGGGGAATGCACGTGTCGAAGGTGAATATTTTGCTACAACCGAATTATTGAAAATAATACATGGAGAAATGACTGAACAGAGAAAAAAAAATTCCACTTTCGATTCTGATAAAAACCATATGTTTGAATATTTTGAGGATAAAGAGAAATTTGATGAAAATAATAGAGAACTAATAACAGCTACAATAAAGAATCAACACGTTAGAGATGTAATCGTAAAAGCAAGATCAGTACAATCAGCACAAGGAGGAAAAAAAACCCAAAAAAAGAGAAAGAGAAAGAGAAATAAAAGAAAAACCGCATCAAAAAAGTAAGCAGTAAATAATCTGAATTTCATAATAACATTCAGATTATTCGGACAATTCGACAACTTCTTGGACAGATTCCTTTATTTTCGCAACATTCAGTTTCAAATACTTATAGACATTTTCCATAGTCATATTATCAACTAATCGTTCAAAAGCTTTCTGTCTTTCATATGAAAGTGAATCGAAACATCGATTTAGACATTTATATATTTTTTTTATAATGTATTTATTCGTTTATTCTTTTTTATAATATAATGAAATATTATAGTATAATATAATGGAAGTACCAGGTGCAGAATCATTCATTTTTACACGTCATTCCACTTCTTGTAACAACGACGATGCAGGAAAATATCTCTTATTCGTCAATAAAGATAAAGAGCCGAGTTTATCAGATAGAGGTGTCGTAAAAACAATACTTCATTCTTTGGACAATCCCAACAATTTTAACACCGATCACACTGATCACGTTTATGTATCTAGTTTATTTAGAACGTGGTGCACGGCTGTATTGTTATATGGTACAAAAAAAACAGAGTTTAATTTATATATTTGCCCGTATTTGAAAGAACATCACGAGCCCGCTGTTACAAGAGGTAATTATCCAAAACCATTGGACCATATGGTGAAAAAATTTTTAAAATTTTTGAATTATGCGTTTAAAATAGAACATAAAGAATTTCCTACTACTAATCCTGCGGTTACAACAAGGATTAAACTCGACGAGGACGATGAATTTGCAAAATTAATGCCTCCAACTATTAAGTTACACTTTCATAAAGTAGATGATACAACGGATACAACAATCGAACCAATTATTTTTACAAAAGGTTCTGATGGATATACACTTCCAGCGGAAGATTGTTCTATAAAGGCGAGAATTGATGCTGCCGGACTGGGTCAAGATGGTTTCCTTAAAGAGAATACATCAAAAAGGTTACTCAAAGAGGTAGTTGGATCGACAGACGATGAAAAAGGTTTTAAGCAAACTGGAGATTTACAGACTTTTATGGAATGGTTTAATAAAGATCCTGTACTTCATCCGAAAACCTATCCTATACACGTAGTAACACATTCAAAAACTATGCAGGAGTATGTAAAAAAATTTAAACCACAAACCCACACCCTAATAAATGTAATAACAGGAACAAATTGTTGTCTATTAGAAACATCATTAACCGCATTAGCCGAGAGTAAGACTGATGGTAATGATGTAAATAATTTAGTCAAAATTACACCGGGTTATTTGAAGAAATTGGTGGCTACCCCTGAAGCACTTAAATTGGATCCGGAAGCCACCAACAAAATTATTGAAGCCGAACGAGCCGAATTGAAGGGTGCTGTACTTGGAAAAACGAACTATTTATGCGGCACGAGTGGAAGTGTAGATCCGCTAAAATGTTCTGTACCAAGTTTTATGTCTAGATTAAATCCCTTTTCTCGAAGAAAACCATCAGCAGCAGATAAATTAAAACCAGCACCAACATCAGGTTTCTTTTCTCGAAGAAAACCACCACAAGTCGTACCAGAAAATGGAGGTAAACGTACAACTCGTCGCGGTAAAAGAGGTAAAAAAACCCAAAAAAAGAGAAAGAGAAATAAAAGAAAAACCGCATCAAAAAAGTAAGCAGTAAATAATCTGAATTTCATAATAACATTCAGATTATTCAACCAATTCGACAACTTCTTGGACAGATTCCTTTATTTTCGCAACATTCAATTTCAAATACTTATCGATATTTTCCATAGTCATATTATCAACCAATCGTTCAAAAGCACTCTGTCTTTCCTCTGAAAGAGAATCGAAATATTGTATTTGTTCCACAGACGAACTATTAAAAATATATTCTAATTTAGTCGCCAGTTCCTTTTTATCTTCATCAAGTGACGTCTTCTTATCCTTTTCTCCTTTTTTATAATCTTTATACTGTCGTAATCGAACAATTTGTTCGGGTGAAAGATCAGGAAACTCTTTCACAATAATCCCTTCAAATTCTTCAATCGTCAAGTTCACCATTTCCTTAAAAGTATACTCACTAAATATTTTATCTAATTTCTTGGATATATCTTGAAAAAATCCCTCCTCTGTTTCATCAAAACCCTCAATCTCTTTTTCCGCTGTAAAGTATTCCTTTACATACATATACAAGCCAGTAAACAAAACACCGTGTAATATCACGAAATATAACATATGTTTCGTTGGAATTGTTATAAATAACCCAGGTTGTGTTAAAATAAACAATATCACAGTTAGTAAAATAAAGGTCAAATTCATTATATAATGAGACCACATTTTTCTATACAAAATTGAATGAATCGAATCAAATATTTGTTAAGAAACATAATAAAACGAAAGTTGTAAACATAATAATGCCGAAAATAAAACGGGTCGTTCAGGGAAAATCGTTTCGTTTGATCGATTTCCATATATTTAATAAAAGGGGTGATATCGTATCCGATGAAGACAGTGAAGGTAGCGATACAAATGATGTAGAAAACTTTATCATCCAAATGTTTGGTATTAATGAGAAAGGCGAAACTGCGTGTATCTATCTCGATAATTACAAACCCTTCTTCTTTATCAAAGTAGGAGACAATTGGACGAAAAAAGACGCGTTAGAACTAAAGCAACATATATCTCAACGTGTTGGTAAGTATCATGCTCCGAATATTGTATCAGTCGAACTTATAGACCGATACCAACTCTATGGTTTTAGTGGTGGAAACACTCACCAGTTTGTTAAAATTACATTCAATAATACGACCACACTAAATAAAGTCAAATCATTATGGTATGAATACATTAAAGAAGAAGATAGAGAAGACGAACGGGATTATAGACGTGCTAAAAAATTCATATTCAACCGGACCCAATTAGAACTATACGAAAGCAATATCCCTCCTCTTTTGCGTTATTTCCATATTAATAGTGTAAGTCCGTCAGGTTGGGTCTTTGTTATGACCCAAAAGTCGAAAACACCCTCTGTAAAAAACACCACTTGTAAATACGAATATATTTGTAAAATCACCGATATCAAACCATTGCCCAATAAAGAAACCATCGTTCCTTACAAAATATGTAGTTTTGATATTGAGGCGAGTAGTAGTCACGGCGATTTTCCTCTACCCATTAAGACCTATAAACGTCTCGCCACCAATATTGTTGACGTCTTTATGCGGATACAAAAAACCGGTCAAAAAATCGACGTGAAAAAAGGAGACCAATTATTAAAGAGGTGTGTTTTAACCGCTTTCGCAATGGACAATTTCGAAGACGTCGATATCGTCTATCCAAAGCAAATGCCTACGAAAGAATTCGTATTGGCTTCTATCGAGACACTTATTAATACCGGAATAGACAAGATGATGTCGGGAAAAAAGGCAACAGGTTTAGATATTGAAGCCACATTCGAGATGATTAAGGACGCCGACAATACCGTATCATCCGACACATTTGACGAAAATACAAATAATGAGGTTGAACATGTCCCTGTCTGGAACAAAATGAAACCTCGGTCAAAAGTATTGAAAAATACCGATAAAAAACAAACCGTCGTTCATATTCTATTAAATACGCACTATGAACGCGAAGACAAAATCAAAATACTAAACAATATATTACAGCCCGATGACTATCCATATCCCGCTGGACATAAATTACGCCTCTTTCCCAATCTAGAAGGTGATAAAGTGACGTTTATTGGTTCGACCTTTCTGCGATATGGTGAAAAGGAACCCTATCTTAACCACTGTGTCGTATTGGGCGGGTGTGAACCTGTCGCCGGTGCCGTCATCGAAGTCGAACCGACTGAACGCCAACTTCTCTTGAAATGGCGAGACCTCATTCAAAAAGAAGACCCCGATGTAATTATCGGTTACAATATATTTGGGTTTGATTATGAGTTTATGTTCCGTCGCAGTCAAGAAACCGAGTGTGTTCAGGAATTCTTACAATTGTCTCGAATTCAAGACCAAGTATGTGCGAATGAACGCAATGACGAACTCGAAATCGAGAACACCAAAATCGTTTTGGCTACAGGAGAATATGATCTACGGTTCTATAAGACAATTGGTCGATTACAGATTGATATGTATACCTACTTTCGGCGAGAATTTAATTTGCCCTCATATAAGTTGGATGACGTAGCCGGTCAGTATATTAGTGATAGTGTGAAACATATCAAACATACAGTTCACGAAAAATACGGGGAGATAACCGAACTATACAGTAAGAATTTGGCTGGACTTCATGCGAATGATTATATTCATATCGAATTAAATGGTTTCACTTCAGATTATTACAAAAATGGACAGAAGTTCAAAGTATTGGATATCGAATATGGGAAACCGTTCGATGATACATCGAAATTCAATGTTATCACCATAAAGGGGCACGAATTAACCGACCAAATCGACAAAAAAATCAAATGGTGCGTCGCAAAAGATGACGTAACTCCACAGGATATTTTCCGACTTTCAAATGGTTCAGACGCAGACCGTGCGATTGTCGCGAAATACTGTATTCAGGATTGTAACCTAGTTCATCACCTTATGATTAAGACCGATGTTTTAACCGGTTACGTCGAGATGTCTAGTATTTGTAGTGTCCCTATCTCATTCCTCGTATTTCGAGGACAGGGTATTAAACTAACCAGTTTCGTTGCTAAAAAATGTCGTGAGAAAAATACTCTTATGCCCGATTTAGAAAAGACGAAATCACGTGATGGGTATGAAGGAGCCATCGTATTACCCCCAAAATGTTCGATGTATATGGACAATCCAGTTGCCTGTGTGGATTACGCATCTCTCTATCCGTCTTCCATGATTAGTCAGAACTATTCTCACGATAGTAAAGTATGGACCAAAACATATGACCTAGACGGCAATCATATGCCCGAACTCGATGAAGGAGAACGCGACAAGGCAGGCAATTATATTTATGATAACTTACCCGGATATCAATACATAGACATCGAATTTGATACTTATACATATCGAACAAAAACATGCACATCGGGTGTTTGGGAAAAGGTGAAAGTTGGTCGCAAAATGTGTCGTTGGGCACAACTTCCTGATGAACAAAAGTCTATTATGCCCGCTATTCTAGAGGAACTTTTGGCCGCTAGAAAGGCGACACGTAAGAAAATCAAAACTGAACCTGATCCATTTATGCAGAATATTTTAGACAAGCGACAACTCGGTTATAAGGTCACTGCTAATTCGCTTTATGGACAGTGTGGTGCTAGAACATCCACCTTTTATGAACAAGATGTCGCCGCATCTACTACTGCGACTGGGCGTATGATGATTATATATGCTAAAAGAATGATAGAAGAAGTCTATGGTGACCGTATTTGTGATACGAAAAATGATGGGAAAGTCAGGACCAAAGCCGAATATGTATATGGAGACACAGATTCAGTATTCTTCACCTTTAATCTAGAGGACTTAAATGGACGGAAAATTCGTGGACAAAAGGCTTTGGAACTTACAATCGAACTCGCACAGGAAGCCGCCAATCTATGCACCCAATTCTTGAAAGCACCCCAATGTCTGGAATATGAGAAAACACTAATGCCCTTTATTCTACTCTCGAAAAAACGTTATGTTGGAATTCTTTATGAAGAAGACCCGACAAAAGGCAATTTGAAATATATGGGATTGTCTCTGAAAAGACGCGATTCTTGTGATTACTTAAAAGACACATATGGGGGGATTTTGAATATATTGATGAATTCCAATAATAATATACAGGACGCAATCGATTTCCTCTATAAATCACTCGACAATCTTATCGAAGGAACTGTTCCTATGGAAAAACTCACTATTACAAAGGCATTGCGGAGCGATTATAAAAATCCCACACAAATTGGACACTGGGTATTAGCCGAGCGAATTGGAAAACGTGATCCAGGAAATCGACCAAAACCGGGCGACCGTATGAAGTTTGTATTTATTGTGAATAAAGACAAAAAAGCGTTGATGGGTGAGAAAATGGAAACCACCGAATTCATTCTTGATAACAAATTACCTATTGATTATACCCATTACATCACAAACCAATTGATGAAACCCTTACAACAATTATTTGGTTTAGCATTGGAATATATTTGGGAACATCAGAAAAAAACAGCCGCGATTAAAACCTATCGCAAAGACATGCTGAAATTATCTTCCGAATATTCTGATATGGAAGTTTTAATGAAGAAGAGGGAAAAATACTGTTCTACCAAAATCAAAACCCTCTTATTTGATAAATTCTTGACGAAAATCGCACATAAACAAACAAATATGCAAACTATCACCAAATTCTTTGGATAATTACAAGATTATCATCAATACAACCAATACTAATAAAAAATAACCAAAATAAATAATCCCATTATCTTCTTTATCCCCTTTATCCTTTGTGTGTTTAGAAAAAAACATATATAATATAGTTTTTTAATTTATCTTTTGCTAATTTATTAACTCTACCTTATATATATTATGACTCTTTGGACAGATACTGTTAAGAAAACTTTCAAACAAGGTCGTTTGACCAACCCCGCGTATCAATTTAAGAACGCATTGAAGGATGCGAAGAAATACTACAAAAAGGGTAAGACCGTCACAGTTGATGCGGTTAAAAAAACCGGCAAACACGCTAGAAAATTAAAGAAAAATGTGACTTCTCGCGTTCGTAAGTCGATGCGAGGCAAAAAGAGCGGTGGCACTTCTAAAAAGAGACGTGTCACTTCTAAAAATAGACGTAGATAAATCGGCGTGAATACATGGTTCTTGTAAAATTGAATTTAGATAATTTGTTATTTTTATTGTAATAAATTAGTCTTTTATTATAATGACGCAACCAACTATTATTTCATTGGAAGGAAATATTGGCGCCGGAAAATCTACCTTTCTAGAACATTTAGAAAAAAACATTGGGAAAAATAGTGGGTGGATATTCTTAAGAGAACCTGTGCATATTTGGGAACAAATTAAAGATGAGAATGGCGAAACTGTTCTTGCGAACTTTTATAAAAATCCAGAAAAATATGCGTTCGCATTTCAAGTAATGGCTTATACCACTCGATATCAAGAGCTCAAGCGTGTTGTAGATGAAAATCCCAATTGTAAAGGTGTTATTTGCGAACGTTCATTAGAGGCAGACAAATATATATTTGCGAAAATGTTACATTCTGATGGTTTGATTGATAAACTCATGTATAATATTTATGAGCGTTACTTTTCAGTATATGAAGGCAATTTTAAATTGGATGGCGTCATTCATATTCACGCTGACCCTGATGTATGTTTTGAACGCATCGTTAAACGTTCTCGCACTGGCGAAAGCACCATTTCACTAGACTATCTTAAAAAATGTGATGAATTCCATCATAATTGGCTTATGAATACCGAAACTCCTGTATTACGCCTTGATGTGAATTTAGATGTAGATGTTGAAGCGACTACCTCTTTTGAACAGTGGTTAAAACAAT
>Ga0115565_10003150_pt1 | contig 11909 bp, 11 predicted proteins | sample COGITO_mtgs_1105_FD_87199 | JGI IMG/M metagenome (GOLD analysis project Ga0115565, IMG submission 87199) | Pelagic marine microbial communities from North Sea - COGITO_mtgs_110530 | ecosystem: Environmental > Aquatic > Marine > Epipelagic | place: Germany:Helgoland, sampling site Kabeltonne... | reverse complement strand
GATTGTAGACGTCCTTTATTCCAAGAATCAAAGGCTTTGTGAATTTCGTTATTAGAAAAAGCCCCCCCTTTTTTTAAAAGATCAGAAATTTCAGAGGTTTGTTGCATAAGACCGTATTCTATACCATTATGCACCATTTTTACATAGTTTCCTGCGCTTTTTGGTCCTAAATACGCCACACAAGGCTCACCTTTATATTTTGCGCTTACCGCCTCAAAAATAGGCTGAACCGCTGCATATCCGGCTTTACTGCCGCCAGGCATTATGCTTGGGCCTTTGCGAGCTCCTTTTGCACCACCAGATACTCCAGCGCCAAAAAAGTGTATTCCTTTTTCGGCAAGGTATAAGGCGCGCCCATCGGTGTCTGTAAAAAATGAGTTTCCGCCGTCTATAATAATGTCTTCTTTATCTAAGTGTGGTAATAAGCTTTCTATCACAATATCTACTACTTTTCCAGCAGGAACGAGTAACATGATTTTGCGTGGTTTAGATAACGCTTTCGCGAAAGCGGCCACATCTACCGTTGCATTTACTTTGTCAGGATCACCACCTTCCTTAATGAGCGCTTCTACTTTCTGGGCATCAAGATCATTACCGTAAGCTGTAAAGCCATTATCTGCAACATTAAGAATAAAATTGCGCCCCATGACACCTAAACCTACTAAACCAAAATCGTATGTGTTCTCCATAATGTTATATACATGTTAAACAGAAATCTAAATCTCTGTATACTTCAAAAATAGGAGAAAAAGTCCAATTCTGTTAGCGATTAGACGTGTTTACCATTTTGGTTTTAGCTATTTTTACAGTGTCAATTAAAGACGTGCTATGCCTAAGACAGATCAACAATTATTAGTCATTTTTGGAGCATCGGGAGACCTGACCGCTCGCAAGCTTATTCCTGCACTTTATAATTTGTATAAAGAAAAGCAACTGTCTAAGCACTTTGCCATCTTGGGTGTAAGTCGCAGTTTCCTTACTGATGATGAGTTTAGAGATAAAGTAATACACAATAGCGAATTCTTTAAGGATGAAAATACTTCAGAGATTCCTACAGACTTCACAGACCGTATTTTTTATCAAGATATAGGCGACCAGTATGATACCAGCTATGCAGAATTAGGCGAACGTATCGAAGATTTAGGGACTACTTTTCAGTGCAAAGAAAATATTATTTTTTACCTCTCTACGCCCCCGAGTCTTTTTGAAGCTATAGCAAAAAATCTCACAGCTCAAGGTCTCAACAATGAGAAAAACGGTTGGAAACGACTTATTGTAGAGAAGCCCTTTGGCTATAGTTTAGAAACTGCCAAAGCATTAAATAAAGGATTACATCGCTATTTTAAGGAGTCTCAAATCTATCGTATAGATCATTATTTAGGTAAAGAGACCGTACAAAATGTACTCGTTACGCGTTTTGCAAACAGTATTTTTGAACCGCTATGGAATCGTAATTACATACACCACGTAGAAATCACAAATGCCGAAAGTGGCGGTGTGGGTAAACGCGGCGGTTACTACGATAAGTCTGGTGCGCTGCGTGATATGTTTCAGAGTCACTTGTTACAACTAGTGGCACTTATTGTAATGGAGCCACCATTAAGTGCAGATGCAGAAGAAATACGCAACGAAAAATTAAAAGCATTAAAGTCATTACGCCTAATGACGACGGATGAAGAACTGGAGGCGAATACCATTCGTGCACAGTATGTAAAATCTGAGGTAGCTACTGAAGATGTAAAAGGATATCGCGAGGAAGAAGGCGTAGACGAAAACTCTAAAACCGAAACCTTTGCCGCCGTAAAATTCTTTGTAGATAACTGGCGCTGGGCAGATGTCCCTTTTTATGTACGTACGGCAAAGCGTATGCCGACAAAAGTGACCGAAGTGGTGATTCACTTTAAATCGCCACACCACCAGATTTTCAAAAATTCAAGTATTAATAAAGACAATAAACTCATCATTAGAATACAACCTGATGAAGGTATTCTTGTAAAATTTGGAGTAAAAGTACCAGGACAAGGCTTTAAAGTAGAGCGTGGTAACTTAGATTTTTATTATTCCAGCCTTAAGGGAAGTTACGTGATGGAAGCGTACGAGCGTCTGCTTTTTGATGCGATGCAGGGTGATGCCACACTTTTTGCTAGTGCGCTAGAGGTAGAAGCCTCGTGGCGTTTTGTAGACCCTATTTTAGAATATTGGAAAAAACCTGACGTTCCTGTTTACGGGTATTCGGCGGGCGTTTGGGGACCTAAAAATGCAGATGATCTGATAGAAGGTACACATATGTGGCGCAATCCTGGAGCACAGTTGGCAGAAGACCCTGGGTTTTGTATTATTAAATAACAGTAGATTGTTTTACATACGCTTTCGCGAAAGCGTATGCATAATAAATAAAAATGAACGTTCACATCGCAACAACAAAGCAAGACGTCGCTCAAGAGTTTTCAAAATTCTTAGCATCATTAATCGCGTCTAAAAGTGAAGTGCACATCGCATTATCTGGCGGGAGCACACCAAAAATTGTTTTTGACCATCTCGCGGAAGCATATGGCGAAACCATTGATTGGACCAAAGTTCATTTGTACTGGGGTGATGAGCGCTGCGTAGACCCTACAAGTGATGAGAGTAATTATAAGATGACGGTTACCCATTTGTTATCTAAAGTTTCTATTCCAGAAAATCAGATTTTTAGAATACACGGTGAAGATGATCCCGTGGGAGAGGCAATACGCTACTCACAGATTTTAGAAGAACAGCTACCTGCACCTAAAAATATCCCACAATTTGATCTTGTTATTTTAGGGATGGGTGATGATGGGCACACGGCATCCATATTTCCGCATGAGATTGAGTTGTGGAAATCTAATAATTATTGTGAGGTCGCCATACATCCCGAAAGTGGGCAACGTCGTATATCTCTTACGGGTTCAATTATAAATAATGCGGCTCACGTTGCTTTTCTGGTAACAGGAGCCAGCAAAGCACCTAAAGTAAAAGAAATTTTCAATAGTACTGGAGATTACAAATCCTATCCAGCCAGTCTAGTAGCGCCTGCAGAAGGAGAGCTACATTGGTTTATGGACACGGAAGCAGCAATAGGAATTAATACATAATAGTAGAAGAAGCGCTCTGTTCGTAAGCAGGCAATGACGTATGAATAAACGAAAATTACCACCAAGAATACCACGTAAAAGAGGCGTAAGGCTACCGGCTTTACATCGTTATTATAAGATTACGCAGTTTTATGATTTTTTAAAAAGTACGGCAATACGTGGTGGTATTGCTGTACTGATTTTTGTCGCAATTTTAGTAGGGTTAGAATATTTTGTACTTGACTTTAATGCCATACTAAATACGATGGTAGACACGTATCCGCCTATAGCTATTCTTTCATTTTTTCTTGCATCAGAAACTATTCTAGGTATTGTGCCACCAGAGGTATTTATCGCTTGGGCATCAAAAACATACAGTCCGTGGCTCTTTATTTTTATACTCGCCTCACTCTCATACCTAGGCGGAATTATCGCTTATTTTATAGGAAATAGATTGCATAACATTCCTAAGGTAAAAATATATCTAGAAATTAAGGTAGCAAAGCATATAGATAACCTGCGCAAGTGGGGAAACATTTTTGTAGTGCTAGGCGCAGTATCTCCTATACCACACTCTATGGTAAGCCTCGCCTGCGGATTAATAAAATACAATTTTAGCCAGTACCTACTTTGGTCTCTGTTTAGATATTTACGTTTTGGGGTTTATGCCTACCTTATTTTTACAGCCTTAGAAGCTGTTTAATTAGGCTTACAGAATACCTCTTGCTTTTATTTCTAAGTATTTATTAATGGTATTTACTGTAAGATCTTGAGGTGACGTTAATATGGTTTGGATGCCATACTGTTCTAGTTTTTTTACCATTGTTTTCTTATCATAATCTGCCTTCTGGGCGATGGTTTTATGATAAATGGTTTGTAAATCTTCAGCTTTGCTTTCTAGTAAGGTATCTAGCTCTGTATTTTTAAAGAATACGATAACGAGAATATGCTTTCGCGAAAGCGCCTTAAGATATCCCATCTGTCTTTCCAATGCAGAGATATGCTCAAAATTAGTGTACATTATAAGCAAGCTACGTTGCGTGACTTTACTCTTTACACGATTATATAGCATCCCAAAATCACTATCTAAAAACCGAGTATTTATGTTATACAGTACTTCTAAAATCGTATTGAGATGTGTTTTCTTACTGCTGGCAGGTAGATGATTTTTAATCTCTTCGGCAAAGGTGATAAGCCCAACTTTGTCATTTTTCTTTAGTGCGATATTAGAAAAAGCGAGCGCGCTATTTATAGAATAATCTAAAAGCGATAAGCCATTAAAGGGCATTTTCATCACGCGGCTTGCATCTATAAGGCAATAAACAGGTTGTGACTTTTCGTCTTGGTATTGATTTACCATAAGCGAACCACTTTTTGCTGTGGCTTTCCAGTTTATGGTACGTACATCATCACCGATGACGTAATTTTTAATTTGCTCAAACTCCATCGTCTGTCCTATACGGCGTATCTTTTTCATACCGTGCAGATTCAGTCTATTATCTATGGCTAGAAAAGCATACTTTTTCATTTGTATAAATGAAGGATATACTTTTACCATTTGATCTTTTAAGAATACATAACGCCGCTTAGAGAGTCCGAGCGGTGAGCTCGCATACACATTCAGGTGCCCGAAGATATACTCACCACGCGCAACAGGTCTGAGTAAGTAGCTAAATATTCCTTTCTCCTTTGCGGAGATTGTCAGTTTTTTTTCAAAATCTCTTTTTTGAAATTGTTCAGGAATCTCGTCTATAATATCGAGCGTGATCGTAAACGGATATTTATTTGTAATGGCAACTGGTAACTCGTTCTCATCACTATTAGAAAATTTCTGAGGCAACTGCCTAACGGCTTCTATTTGCTGACCACCACGATAAAGCACAAGCGTGTCTATGGCAAATAGTAGCCCTAAAATAAAAACACCCAGCCAAGCAAAGGGATACAAAAATGTAAACCAGTAGCTAAATAAAAAAGCTACACACAGTATAGCCAGAACGTAGAATACGCGTTGGTTTATATATAAAGACTTTATGAATCTAAGAATAGCCACTACTATCTAGGAACTTCTACAGATTGTACAATCATATCTATCACTTGCTCTGCGGTCATTCCTTCCATTTCTCGTTCTGGAGAGAGTATGATACGGTGGCGTAATACAGGAGTAGCAGCACGTTTTACATCTTCCGGTGTAATAAAATCACGACCTGCCATCGCGGCAAATGCTTTAGCAGCATTCATAATCGCTAGTGATGCACGTGGCGATCCTCCTAAATACAGATGTGGGTGTGTTCTTGTCTTTACTACAATCTCTGCGATATAATTTAGGATTTTTTCTTCGATGAGTACTTCTTGCACTTGGCTTCTAAAAGTGGCCAGTTGTTCTGTTGTGATAACACCGAGTATATCTTTAGCTGGTGCGCCACCTTTACGCTCGTGGTGCGATAATAAAATATGTACTTCCTGCTCTAGGGTTGGGTAGTCTACTTTTATTTTAAATAGAAAACGGTCTAACTGTGCTTCTGGTAACGCATACGTTCCTTCTTGTTCTACGGGGTTTTGCGTAGCTAAAACAATAAATGGAGGGTCTAGTTTATATCGAGTTCCGTCCATCGTTATTTGACGTTCTTCCATCACCTCAAAGAGTGCTGCTTGTGTTTTTGCAGGCGCACGGTTTATCTCATCGATGAGTACAACATTAGAAAAGATTGGCCCTTTTTTAAATTCAAAATCTGTAGTTTTCATATTAAGAACAGAAGTTCCTAATACATCGCTAGGCATTAAATCTGGCGTAAATTGTAGACGACTAAAATCCGTTTGTAAGGTTTTTGCAAACAACTTAGCAGTAACCGTTTTTGCAATTCCAGGAACCCCTTCTATGAGTACGTGACCATCTGCAAGTATTGCAGCAATCAGTAAATCTACAAACTCGTGTTGACCCACGATAATCTTCCCAATCTCAGTTCTAATCGCAGCTGTAGCTGTGCGTAACTCCTCTAATGGAATACGATTTTCAAAGGCAAGCGTATCATCTTCCTGAGGTACAATAGGCGTCTGCTGGTTGTCTAAATCTTGCGCTTGATTGTTCTGGTTATCGGGTACTTGGTTTTGATCATTTGCTTCCATAGGTCGCTATATGTTTAAAAGTTTCTATGCGCTTGCTAAGCGTAATAAGTTGTTCTTGAGTTATGGTAGGTGTATTTTCAATGACCTGAATATTATCTATTAAATTCTTTGTGTCCTCTACAGTATTGCCTGTTTTTAAAGCAGCACGCTCAATATAGTGTAAGGTAGAGCCATCTTTGCGTACTTGATAATCAGTACGAAGCCATTCTAGAAAATGATGAATAGCATGTGACGCAATACTTTTGTGATCCTTTTGCTCAAGATACATACCCGCAATGGTTTTTGTAAAGGCAATCGTTTGATTAGGTAACGGCTTTACAATAGGAATCGCTCTTTGTTTGCGTTTTCCTTCAAAAATAACCCATAGTAACGTCCCTATGATAATCATAAAATAGGCCCATTTTAAATATCTGTTTTGAAAGAGGATATAAAGCGGTGAGGAGTAACTTACTTTTCCGTTTTTATAATGATTATCCCAATAGAGATGCTCATTCTCCGGTATGTAGCTCAACGTTTTCTCGGTATACGCTACGTTGTCGTCTTTTAACAAAAAGTAGTTGCTGTACGCCTCGGGAAATAGATTAACGATAATCTTCCCATCACCAAAAGGTTGCTGAATAAAATTTACTTTAGGTGCTACAATTTTTAAAAGACTGTCCTTCTTTTTGAGGTCATACACACCCAAAACTACGGTGTTTAGCGTGTCTATTTCTGAGAAATACGAAGTGTAGACTTCTAAGTCAAGTTCAAAAGGTGTTTTACTTGTAAGCTCAGGATTTGAGAGGTTAACGAGCGGCTTATGCTCGAAATTTTCTAGTTCGGTATAGACGTCTATTTCTAAATTTAAGGTATCTAATATCGTACTTCCTATACCGTTTCCTGCAATAAATAAGGTGTTTCCCTTAGACACCCAATCTAGCATTTTATGCGCTTCTGCTTCATCAAAACGTACAACACTGTTTACAAATAGATAGGTTCCTGAAGGCTCAGAAAGGCTATCACTTAAAAACTCAAAAGGAGGCTGATTTACTTCGCTAAAGGTATCTTCAGTTCGTGTATCGCTTAGGGTTTCGTACAATACAAATGTACCATAAGGTATTTTCGACGTTTTAGCGTAGCTTCTAAACCAGTTTACACCTTCGGGTTCTTGGGCTTCTAAAAACACGAGTAGGGCGACTAAAAGCACACCCAGACCGACTAGTATTTTATATTTAGTCGTCATAGGAGGTTGCTTAGTTTAGTAAAGGTTTTTTCTGCTTTCGCGAAAGCGTACTCATCTACACTAAAATTACCATACCAAATGTAATCGTAAATGCCCGTGAGTTCCCGAAAGAGCCCGCGCATATGATCATTTTCTAGTTCGTAAATATAATCGTGGTTGGTTTTTTGGGTTTCCCAGTGTATATAGTCTTTACCCGAAAGCTGTTGTAGTGCAAGAAGGTAATGTAAACGAACAGCGAGACGGTAATTTTTGGTTTCTAGCGCTTGTTGTATTAGGGCGCCTATATCTTGATTTTGAATAATATCCTCATCATCTGTAAATGCTACTTGTGCGTTTTTTGTGGAGGCTAGCATAAGATTGCGATTATCTATGCGTAAAATAAGCCAAATCATAAACCCAATAAATCCTGCAATAAAAAGGTAGGGGAGAATGGTGACGATAAATCCCCAAAAACCTACAGCTTCGTTACCACCTAGTAGCCAGCGTATAAATGCGTTGTAAAGTTCGCTAAGTTTAGCTTTAAGACGCGTATACCAATTATCTTCTGGAAGCTCTTCTACATAATTAAAGTCGGGACTGTTTTTATATTTTTCTATACGTGTTCTGTCCAACGTAAGTGGTGCAACTTCTGACGTGTCATAAGTAACTGTCGTGCTATCTTGTATAATAACATAGGGAGTTACTTTATACGATTTCGCCGAAAGGCTAACCACAAAAAGTAGGAAAAATAGAAGTATGTAGATTTTATTAATGCGCACCTAGGTCTTCTATTTTTTCTAAGGAACCGCTCTGTGTAGCACGTTCTTTAAGGCTGAAGTAAATGAGATTTCCAGCAATTGCTGGCACGACGTAGAGAATATATTGAAGTCCTGTACTTAGGGTTTGGAGTATTACAGTACCTAAATCAAACATCCCTGATAAATCTTCTGGAGAGCCTGATTGTATCACCGTAAAAGCCTTAATCGCCATATAAATCATTAAAGGAATCTGAAACGCAAACCCGATAAGACCAATGAGAATACCGATGACAAAAAAGGCGATAAAGGTCATCCACCATTCTTGGTTTACGAGCGATGCACTTTTCTTAAGGCTATCGCTAGCGCTCTCATTACCGTGAACAGCTGCCGAGAACATCACTGTATATTTCGTATAAAACCAAATAATTAAGCAAAGTAAACCTATACCAAGGAGGATACCGACAAAGATACCTACACTCCCAGCGGTGGTAAAAATAGCACCGAGCAAAACGCCACCACCAAGAGCAACGGCTAGGATGATACCAAACTTAAGGAGTACGATCTTAATAAATGTAAAGGTGTTGTCTTGTACGTATTGCCTAACAGCATCTATATCTATATTATTTTGAGTCTCTATATAGAACTTAATGTAGGTCGTCACCGTACCGTACAGTAGTGCTGAGTAAAACAGTACTGACAGCATCATTACAAACACACTGCTCACTAATAAAAGTGGGTTGTCTACACCATTAATAATCGCCGTAGGTTGTAAACCTGCCGAGCTATACGTATAAAACCCTACGCCGATAAGAAGAAAAATAAATGGAATTAAACAGGTCTTAAAAAGTACACTGAATAAAGGCTTTGCATTTTTACGTAAAAAGCTAAACGTATCAGATATGACAGTACCTAACTCACGTCTACGTTTAAATTCTATAAAATTGTTTTGCATTATATGGTTGGGATTTGAGGGATTAACTCTTGTTTCTTAATGTGCTTGTTGTAAACCCTTTTCGGGTACACAACGTAATAAAACAGAATTACTATAAGCGACGCACCTATGATAAAAATAGCGAGCCAGTCTGGCATTTCGGTATGTCGGGTCACAAAACCTTCTAAAAAGCCTGCAATTACAAAAAACGGTATGGTGCTCACTACGATTTTGAGTCCATCTTTCATCCCTCGTTTAAAAGAGTCTAATCGGGAGTACGTTCTAGGAAATAAGATACTATTACCCATAACCATACCCGCACAACCAGCAATAATAATGACTGAAATCTCTATAGTTCCATGAATCCAGATGGTACGTACAGATTCCCAACCCAATCCCTGTTCAAAAAAGAAATATTGAAAACTGCCTAGCATCACGGCGTTGCTCATTATGATATATAAAGTCCCTAACGAGAAAAAGATGCCGAAAATAAAGGCATACAACGATACTTTTATATTGTTAAGCGTAATGCCTAAAAACATACTCGTCTCATTCATATCTTTATATACGGCCATAGGATCTCCTTTCTCTATATTGTCTAAGGTCATATTTACATAACCATCACCTAATATACTGCGCACGAAGGTGCCGTCTGTTGCAGCGCTATAAGCACCGATGATAGAAAATAATAGAAAGGTAAGGAAAGCTATAAGCAGCTGCTTGCGATAGGCAAACATCACTAATGGAAATTCTTCTTTAAAGAATGAAATGAAGCGTTTTGTGCTCTCTTTTTTTGTTTTATAAATGACTTGATGTGATTGAGAAGCGAGGTAATTTAGGTAGACTAACGTCTTACTTTCAGGATAAAACGTCTGGGCATAACTTAAATGATCTGTCACCTCAAGGTAGAGATCAGAAAGTTCATCTGGAGTTATTTGAGATTTGTCGGTGAGTACACTTTCAAATCTTAACCATTTAGCTTTATTTTGCTTAACAAAAGCGGCTTCGCGCATTCACGTGTTGCTTCAGGAATTATAAGCGTAAAGAAACGTATTTAATGGAGAATTTTCAAATAGAAACCGCTCAAAATGTGAGCATTTATCAGAATGTTGCGGGCATAGGAGAGCGCATTGTTGCGGCTATAATTGATATTCTAATTTTTATCGCATATTATTTTTTCTCTTTATATCTCGTTAGTGCTTTTGGCCTAGATAGTAATGAGGGGTATGAGATTATGGTTTATTTTGCACTCATAGGTCTTCCTGTGTTTTTATACCATTTACTTTTTGAAACCTTTTGGGACGGTCGCAGTCCAGGTAAAGCAGCGATGAAGTTACGTGTGGTAAAACTAGATGGTAGTAAAGCCGGTTTCGGGAGTTACTTCGTACGCTGGCTTATGCGTATTATTGATATTTCTCTTTCATCAGGAGGTCTTGCTGTAGTTGTTATTTTAATGAACGATAGAGGACAGCGCTTAGGTGATATGGCTGCAGGAACGACGGTTATTTCTGAAAAGAAAAATGCCAAATTAAGCGACACACTGCTTGTTGATATCCCCGCAGATTACATTCCAACGTATCCTCAGGTTACCGTTTTAAATGATAAAGATATGCAGACTATTAAGACTTTATTTAGTGATGCAGTACGTAACGGTAATCACAATATCATTATCAAGTTGTCAGAAAAAATAGCTGGGTTAATGAACGTAGAGCCTCAAGAAAAGCCTTTTGACTTTGTATACCGCGTAATCGCAGACTATAATTTTTACACCCAACAATAAACGGACAGCTTTTGGATTTCATTTTTATACTAGACCTTTTAGGAACCATATCTTTTGCTATATCTGGAGTACTTACCGCTACAAAAAAGCGGTTAGATATTTTTGGTATTCTAATCATCGCTACGGTAACAGCAGTAGGTGGCGGTACCGTGCGAGATGTTCTCATTGGTAAAACACCAGTAACCTGGATGATGGATGTCAGGTTTCTTTACATTATTGCGGGCAGTACATTTTTTGCGATGATCTTTAGTAAGGCTTTACGTTATATGCGTACATCACTTTTTCTGTTTGATACTATTGGTATAGGATTGTATACCGTAGCAGGCGTAAAAATTGGACTAGCAGCCCAGTTGCATCCTGTGACTTGTGTGATTTTGGGAACATTATCTGCTTGTTTCGGTGGTGTTATACGAGATATTTTGTGCAATGAGATTCCTGTTATTTTTAGAAAAGAAGTGTATGCCACAGCTTGTATAGTGGGCGCAGTGATCTATATATTATTACATAAGGCAAATGTATCTTCAGAGTTAGCTTCTATACTAGCAGCTTCTGCGGTTATTACTATTAGGCTACTCGCTGTGCGTTTTAATTTGCAGTTACCATCTCCGTACAGATACTCAGCATTGGGACAAGGAGGTAACACACCTTAAAATAAAAAAGCCTCCATCTGGAGGCTCGTATATAGAAGTTTACTGGAAGTCTATGTAAGAAGGCTAATTCAAATAAACTATTAAAGTATTGTATAACTCTTGTAAACTTTTCTTACTGTATAGACGTAGAAAAAGACCTATTGTTTCACGGTAATCATTTAATTAACAATTAATTAACCCAAGTCGTCATAAAGAGCGTCGTTCGTCTATAAATTAAAAAATCCCAGAACTGCAGTTCTGGGATTTACTAGATGCCACTAATTAACACTAACCATCAAAACGAATTATTAGCATCTAGTTTAGAAATTAATCTCTACTCTATAGACGCGATAAAAACAGATGCGTTACAGTTCATTTTAAACTTTAACTTT
>Ga0115565_10003146_pt1 | contig 11916 bp, 8 predicted proteins | sample COGITO_mtgs_1105_FD_87199 | JGI IMG/M metagenome (GOLD analysis project Ga0115565, IMG submission 87199) | Pelagic marine microbial communities from North Sea - COGITO_mtgs_110530 | ecosystem: Environmental > Aquatic > Marine > Epipelagic | place: Germany:Helgoland, sampling site Kabeltonne... | reverse complement strand
TCAATGGAATTGAAGAGCTGAATGACCTCTTCATAATCAAACCAATGATCGGAGGACCAAATCCATCCACACGAATAATAACCGTCACCACTGTTAGTTGCTTTTATCAACTTGTTTGTAACTTGCTGCGCGATTGCTTGATTAGATGCTTGGTTGGGACGCGATAACGATAAACGCTTTGGTGCTTTTTTAGCATGCATTATTGAATCAGTAGGATTGCAAAGTAAGCCGATGATTTCTCTACTTACCTCTCCATCCATAGCTACCTTTATGTGTCTTGGCTCAAGCTCACTTGTCGCCCATATCTGGTTTAAGTACGCCATCAACTGAGGCATATCTTGCGTGTCGTACAAATCGTTTTTTGTCGCCACGATGAGATCTGCAACTTGCACTTGGTCTTGAAACGTTTGGTGGGTTCGCCATTTAGGATTGCTTACTTTGCGTGCGTCGATCAAACATAAGATGGTATCGAGCCTAATGACATCCTTGTAATATTCGCTGCCTAGCACCTCAATTAGTTCTTTTGGGTGGCCTAAGCCGGTTGGCTCGATCAACAATCGGTGCGGCTTGGCTGTGGCAAGCAGCTGATTTAATACAATCTGCATGGGCAAGCCAGACGCGCAGCACATGCAACCACCAGGGACCTCTCGTACAAATATAGTCTGGCTGTCGTCATTTTGTGTGTCCGCTTTGCTGAACGTTCTGGTCAATAATGCCCCATCAATTCCAATTTCACCAAACTCGTTGACTAATACCGCCCAGCGTTCATTTGCTGGCTTAGACTTTAAAAGTTGCTTTATTATCGACGTTTTTCCCACGCCTAAAGCGCCTGTAATAATATTGGTTGGCACAGCCTTTATTAAGCGCACACGCTTTCCTCAAAGTGCAATATCAAGTCGATAATAGAGTTTAACGTTGTGTGATACCCACCTCAACAATATCCTACAGACGAAGCGTTGGCGATAATGTGAGTCAGCTAGATAAGCCACATTATCACCGGCACTTAAGCCTTTGTTAAGGATGATCATGTTGCTCTGAAGCAATGCCCAGCCAAACGACGTTAGCAGGAACAAAGTCGAGTTCAAAATCTCCCTCAATCTCCATGTTTTCAATATTAATCATCAGCACATGCTGCGCGATTGGGTTTGATACAAAGACATATGCGTCATTTTGTGCAACCGTCATTTTAAAAGACTGTCCTTCAGGCATAACGCTAACGTCTTGCGCTGAAATATCCACACGCCCCTCAAATTCAAACTCATTTACGCCGTCATGAAGATGTGCTGAAAGGATGCTTACATAGCCCATATCATCCAGAATTAAGGCATGTTTTCCATCATAACTGAATGCATACGATATCGGACTAGCACCGTCTTGAGGTTGCCAATCGATCACTTCCATCGCATTAGCTTCAGGATCGATACTTAGCACCAATATTTCGCCGGTCGCCCGTGAACGCGCAACCCCTATCAATGCTTTTGCTTCGTGATGCGCATAAAGACTGCCTATACGGGCCGCGCCCAATGCGTCTATGTTGTCGATTTTTACTGCTTCAAACTCATTGTCATGCTCGTGAGCGACTAACACTCCATCACTGCACCCAAACGCCACAAAATCATGATTTTGTGCAGCACCATGCAAATCAGGACAAGTCACATCAAATACCTGTTGCAACTCAAATTCATCATCATGCATATGATATACGCCTACTTGATCGGGTAAAATCATATTGCCAGAGGTACTTTGAGCATCATCTCTACGAAAAGATGCAAGCAGGTATTCTCCTCTGGGTTGAGCTGCACCGTGCATATTTACCGTATACATTAGACTCGCAGGACGGCTATTTTCGTTTGTAATATCGCTGTCAGTAATGACATGAACTGAAGCAGGAATGCCCGATTCAGCGTCTCCGTCATAAAATATAGCTGACTGACCTTGATGATTAACAAAATGAGTAGGACGAGAGCCGCTCAAAAGATAATCACTCATTTGGGGCATTTGCTTATAATCATGTAAATGCTCTACATGGTCCTCTCGCCACAATCCTGAGTCGATAAACGCTACCATGTCGGCACTGCGAGCCGTTATGATCGCGTATCGATACGAGCCTGACGCATACAGAGCGCTACCATCATTGCTTAATGTAAAACTGTCTAACAACATGCCGTTATCCAAATCGATAAACGATACGTCATTATTTTGTGCAGAGGTAATCGCTAAGCGTCCCATGCTTTCGATCAGAAAGTCATTGCTCGGGGGGGTGCTGCCATCTGTCGCTGGCGGAGCTTCAACGATCGGTTCTCGCTCCACAATGTTGGTTTCAGCATCGCCACAGCCAGATAATAGTGCACTGCTAATGCCAATGGTTAATAAACTAAGTGCTTTCAAATTCTTCATAAATAGGGTCCTTTTATTTGAGTCTTATAATTGTGTGAGAATACGCGATTAAAAATAACCTTTGACGCCGACGCTAAGGTTACGTCCTGGGCGTGGAGCAATGTCTTTTAGAAATGAGGTATGAACTCTGGCTTCAGCATCTGTGAGGTTATTACCTTTTAGATACACAGCAACATTGTTGTTCAGCAATGGCAGATCATAAGAAATGCTTGCATCTAGCAGTGTGTAGCCGTCTGTTTTTGTCTCAAAATCGGCAATACGATCTTGTGCTTGATATCGCGTGATGTCGAGATGGCCGCTAAAACGTTCGGTTTGATAACTAAACTGCGTTCCAAACCTAAGAGGTGGCGTGCGAGGCAAGTCGCCCCCGTCTTTTAGTCTCGCGCGCACCAAGTCAGAAAATACAGTGGCCTTAAATTCGCTGTTTATCTGCCACGCTACTTGCGCTTCAAAACCATACAAAATAACGTCGTCAGTTTTGAATAAGAAAACAGGTAACTCGCCCTCGTGCTCATCTAAGCCGTGCTCATTTTCTCCATGATCGTGCCCAGCATGGCCGTGTTCATCCTCGCTATGACCCCCATGGTCATGGCCGTCATCAGCGAAGAGACCTGTATCTACCTGATAATAATAATTATCAACACTGTTGTAGAAGGCATTAAAGATAAAGCCGACGTCTCCCTGCTTTTTGCGGAACGTTAGGTCGATATTATTCGCTGTTTCAAGGTCAATGGCGTTATCTGTTAAACCGATGCCTGAACCACTATTGGCACCGCCGCCTTGGTTTAGTGCAAATAATGCACCTACCTCATATGTTCGAGTCCCTATATGTGGGCCAAAAGACAAGAGTTCAGAAGCTGATGGCGCACGCTCCGAGCGAGATAGTGATAAACCAAGGTTGTAGCCGGGCATAAAGTCCCATACCGCGCCAGCACTAAACGTTACGGGCGTGAATTCATGATCTGCCGAAAACACACGAGTAACAGATAACTCACCGCCATCGTTGTGGTCGTGGTCGTGGTCGTGGTCGTGGTCGTGGTCGTCATGATGCTCGTCTTCATCCTCATGAGCATGTGCCTCTATATTTGGCAGCCGCACGTCATTTGCTTGCAGGGTGACGCGTTCAATGCGTGCCCCCAACTGCACCAGTACGTCACCAAAGTGTCGTTCTTCCATCAACGCCAACGCTAAGGTTTCAGTAGTGGATGGCGGTGTAAAAGCTTCACTGCCCTGGGCTTGCACATCGGCTTGCTTGTATTGCAAAGAAAGCCCTCCGCGCCATTCATAGAAGGGTTGATGCAATGCATCTAGGCGAACTTCGTGCGTTTTATTAAGGAAGACAGTGCCCACCAGGTCGCTTTCTATTTCGGCATGCTCGTAATCAGTAAATCCTGCTTTAACATTTATCTCGCTGATAAAAGGGTTATCGAACGTCAGCTCTGCCAACAGTTGAATACGAGTTTGTTGCAGATCAGCAAATACTTGTTCTGAATGCCCTTGGTCATGGGCTTCAACTTGATCATCATGTTCATGAGAGCCATGTCCCTCATCACCATGAGAATGGCCGGGAATACCGTATTCACGGTTAAATTGTTCTGCCGACAAACCAACAAAACCATTGTCCAATAAATAACTGCCGCCTAGGGTAAATCCAAACGATTCCTCAGCACTGTTGTGTACAAAAAAATCACTCGAATGGGCATGTACTTCTTTATGGTCTTCGGTGTGAGGATTTTCATACGCATGAGCATCGCCTTCTGACTCAGCCATGACTGGCACTTTGTAATCATCCGACTCGCGATAAAAACCGTCAGCATAAAAAGCAAACTTGTCCAGCCCAGTAGTGAGGTTAAACGACGCTAACTTTTGTTCATCTACCGAACTTGTTTCAAGTAGCCACTCACCCTGCGTTTCGTTGCTCATCGGTATACGGTTATCCACAATATTGACCACGCCACCAATCGCGCCGCTACCATAAAACAAGGTCGCTGGGCCACGTAACACTTCAATTTGGGTTGCGGTAGAAGCTTCACTTGCGACTGCATGATCAGGCCCAACTCGTGAAACATCGCTGACATCCAAGCCGTTTTGAGTAATCAAAACACGTGGTCCGCTCAAGCCACGAATCACTGGCGTACTGGCCACTTTAGCGTGAAAGTTGGTGTGCACCCCTGGTAGTTTTTCAAGCGTATCACCTAAGGTTGCGCTTTGCTGGCGACGCAGCGCTTCTGAGCTAAGCACGCTAATAGGTATAGACGATTCCATGGCAGACATGTGTAGCGGTGTGGAGACGATATCAATCACTTCTATCGGTGACCGTTTTAGCGTCACGTTTAATCCGTTCAGACCTGCTTTCGGTACGTCAATATCCTCATGTAAATGCGCAAAACCCGACGCACTAATGTGCACTTCGGTATTGCCCGCATTCACTTTATTGAATACAAAACGTCCGTTGTTATCCGTACGTGTTTGTAAGCCTAAGCCATGAATTTGGACCTTAGCTTTGGCGATAGGTAGGCCATCTGCAGAGGTAACGGTTCCCTCTAAGGACTGCGCTACCGCTGTTCCCGAGAGACTCGCACACACAAGCATGGCTAGTTTGGATAATGGTTTCATTTGCTCCCTCAATTATCATTGTGTTTAACATCTTCCCTTTAAATGTTATGTTATATTATATCAATTAATCAAGCGTATTTTGCAATAAATTTGCGATGACGTGTAAAAAGTTAATTAAGAGAATGCAAGACAATTATGTTTGTATGGGGTTACTAATGCGTCGATTTGCCTCAATTACAATGGCCATTTGAGCCCGAGTATCTCGATCTGATTTGAGCGTATGTAACGTGATCTAACTAGCGTGAACTACCTAAACTAGTGCTGTCTAACGTTATCTGGATGGTCGTAAAACGGTTCGATATAAACCACATCAAGAATATAGGCAGATGTGCCCAAGGGGTCTTCAAACAAGCCGCGGCGCAATACACCATGCAAGCGATAAGCTTGGGTTAGATTAAAATCAATGAAGCCCTCGCCTAGCTGAGCAAATACCATTTGATTAGGTGGGGGTGGCGGAAAATGCAAGCAAGCACCAAAATAGGGTACAACAAAAATATTTCGTAAACTTTTATCGTCTCCATAGTCAATCGGCACGATAAAACCAGCGATAGAAACAGCTTTCTCATCAAAGCTATCAACGCTATTGGCCGACATCATCGCAGCACTAAATGCTTTGTCGGTGCTAGCTTGTATAGACAAAAGAATATTGTCAGCAAATTCAGTCGGCGTACTTGCTTGCACTTGTTGGTACTTTTTTAATATTTCTTTTTCACTTTCTGGCAACAATTGCGACCATTGCACAGGAATTGAATTAAGTGATTCAAACTGATTTTCTAGCAGGTCATTGCGTGTTTGATACAGCGTTGGTTTAGATGAAAACCATTGCCCAAAATTTGATTGATATTTGAAACCGACAATACCTATTGCCGCACCAATCGTTGTGCTGATGATGAAAGCGATTGTAAGTTTAATCTTCAAATGAGTATGCACTGTCCAATTTTAAAGTATAAGCAGCATCACTAAGCGTTTTTTGATTGCTTGCTCGCCCACAAACCAAATGATATAACATAACACAAGTGGACGTCGTTAAAAATTGTGATTAAAATTAACCGGAGTATATTTAATGTCACTCACCGCTCTTAAAATCGAAAATATGAACTATACATATTTCAAAAAAGAGGCCGCTGTTTTGTCAATCGCCGAATGGCAAGTACAATGTGGTGAACGCCTCTTTTTGCACGGTGATTCTGGGTCAGGTAAAACCACATTTTTACATTTGCTTTGCGGTATTATCGTCCCAAGTAATGGTCGCATAGTGCTATTTGATTTAGAGATAAATACCCTTCCAAATCGAAAGCGTGACTTATTTAGAGCAAAAAATATTGGTGTTGTTTTTCAAAAGTTTAACCTCATTCCTTATCTTACTGTTGCAAAAAACATCGAACTGGCCGCTTTTTTTGCCAATGATTCAGGCTTCAACAATGAGCATTTGGTGGTAAAGAATAGAGCAAGTACACTCCTTGAAAATTTGAATTTGCCTTTGGATGTTTTGAACAAACAGGTCATGCATTTGAGCACCGGTCAACAGCAAAGAGTGGCGATTGTCCGCGCTTTAATTAATCAGCCTAAGTTATTGTTGGTAGATGAGCCGACTTCCGCATTAGATGCGTCAGCACGAGATGCCTTTATGGATCAGTTGTTGTATCTATGCGATCTATACAATACCACCCTCATTTTTGTTAGCCACGATCTTTCTCTAAGTAAGTATTTTGATCGGCAGGTTAATATGTCAAGCCTAAACTCACCTCGTCAGGCAGTGTCGATATGATGACTTTATTTACGGTCGCATGGCATAGCCTAATGAGCCGCAAAAAAACCGTTATTCTGACTTTTCTTTCCTTATGTATCAGCATTGTAGTTTTATTAAGCGTAGAACATATTCGATTGCAAGCAAAAGAGAGCTTTAATCGCAGTATTTCTGGCGTAGACTTAATTGTAGGTGCGCCAAGTGGACAACTAAACATGCTGCTCTACTCAGTATTTAGAATGGGTAACCCAACCAAGAATATAAAGTATGAGAGCTTTGAAATGTTGCAAACACACGCGCTTGTAGAATGGGCAATTCCGATTTCTTTGGGCGATTCTCACCGAGGGTTTCGCGTAATGGGCACTAATGATACCTACTTTAGTCACTACCAATACGCTGATAAGCAGACCTTAGACGTTGTTGAAGGTAGCCAATTCAAGCACATGTTTGACGCCGTTATCGGCGCTGATGTACCAACAACATTGGGATATAAAGTTAATGACAGTATTATAATCGCGCACGGTATTGTGGGCACAAGTTTTACTCAGCATGAACATGCGCCGTTTGTAGTCAGCGGAATTTTGGCTGCAACAGGCACGCCAGTAGACAAAACAGTGCATATCAGTTTAGAAGCTATTGAGGCCGTGCATTTGTCCCCCACTGCCTTAAAAAAACTGGTAAATAATCCAACCAGTGCGCAACTTAGGCCTGACAGTGTGACGTCGGTAATGTTAGGACTCAGCAGTAAGTTTGCTACCTTTGGCATGCAAAGAGATTTGAACAACTACGCAAACGACCGACTTATGGCAATATTGCCAGGCGTGGCTATGTCGGAGTTATGGACGATGATGGCGACAGTTGAAAACTTATTGCGAGCAATTTCTGCATTAGTGCTTGTATCATCTTTATTTGGACTCGCTACCATGCTAATGGCTTCAATGAATGAACGGCAAGCAGAAATTGCCGTACTACGAGTCTTAGGCGCTGGTCCTTTCACGATAATGCTGTTAGTAATGTTTGAGTCTCTGATTTTAGTTTGCACGTCGCTTATTGTTGCAATCAGCGGGCTAAAGTTAATTCTGCTTAGCTTAGACGACTGGCTAGCGTCTGAATTTGGTCTGTTTTTGAGTGATAATGTAGTCTCACCTCACATTGCAAATCTGAGCGGCTTAGTGATATTGGCCACATTGGTAGTCTCGCTATATCCGGCAATCGAGGCTTACAGAAAAGCCTTACATATGCAACTAGTAGGAGAGTAACGATACAACAACAAGCGCAGCGGCAGTTGCGCTTGCGGGAGTAGCAAACGTTACCCATGCCCGTGCTGACAAACTTGGTAAAATTACCAAACAACGCTACATAAAAATGCACCGTCATAAACAATGCGTTAATATACAGCTTCAGACTTTCATGGCGACTAATCATTGCATCATATCAATTCCATTATGCGTCTGCGCAGCGCAGAGTTAGCCAAATCCACACGTCCCTTTTTAACGCGTGGTTACAAAATTCGGCGTTGTGAGCACTGTTTAATACCAGCACAGCGTTGTATTTGTGCTAGCAAACCTATTATCAACACCCGCAGCGCGTTCTGTTTTGTGATGTATAGCCACGAGTACTTCAAACCCAGCAACACGGGCCGAATAGTTGCCGATGTTGTTAACAACAACCATGCGTTTGTGTGGGATAGAACGGTTCCCGACCCGGCGCTTTTGAGTTTGTTGGCTGATACAGACTACGCGCCTATTCTGGTTTTTCCAGCACAATATGCCCAAGCCAAACGCTGCATCCAGACACCACAGGATCTAAGCTCAGTTAAAGCAGGCAAAATTCCTTTATTTGTTATGTTGGACGGTACTTGGCGCGAAGCAAAGAAAATGTTTAAGAGTGCGCATATGCAAAACTTACCCATCCTGGGCATTCAGCCCAAAACAGCTGCCAACTATTTGCTCAGAGAAGCCGCCTATAAGCATCAGTTGTGCACGGCCGAAGTGTGTATTGAATTATTAAAACTAGCGCAGGAAGATGAATCAGCAAAGGCTTTGCTAGACTACTTCGAAGTCTTTAGAGCGGCTTACATGGAGGGCAAAGCGCATCGTTGATTGAAGCGCCAGGACCAGCATTTACCGTTCTTATTATCCCAAAATTGAACGCTAAAATGACACGGTCTTTGGGATCACTTCACGTTTGAGTTTGTAGCAATATCAGACATCCTAAGCTTTATTAGCGTTGATACCCAAACAGCCATAGTTCGCCGTAGTAAACATCTTAACGCCTCAACAACCTCATCAGCAATTTATTCCTATGAGCACACCATTGTTTTCCTTGCACGACGATGTCAGCGAATCTATCACCTTCAATAGACTCATATTTCTCAAGCGCCCCTGCAAAGTCACCGCGTATTCTTAACAAATCAGCACAGAACAAAATATATTCATCAACAATAGGGTCACTTACATAGTTGAGGATAAAATCAGTCATTGCATCATATTGTTTTTGCTGTGCTTTAGTTGGCTCTGCATAAGGCTTTGTGCCAAACGATACGGGCCGTTCCTCATATTCCACGCAAAACTGCTGGTGAAAAGCTCGGCAAGCCTGCACTGCCCTAACGCGTTTTTTGTCGTGATCTGTGCTAATTGTGAACAGCTCTGCGTATTCTTGAAAAGTAGGATTAGGCAAGTAGGCACAGCCGATAAGTGATTCGTTCAGGGAATGCTTGCTAGATTTGAGAAGCCAAGGACGCAAGTAGTTTTTAACTTTTTCCCACGCGCTTAATCTTACCTCAGGTAGCACAAAGGCCTCAAGTTCTTCGATATTTTCTATAATGAAGCGACAACATACACATCGACCAAGTTCTGGCACAATTTGTCTATATCCTGATCGGGTGCCGCCGTCTGAATAACATACTTCGTAATGACCGCTAAAGGACTTTAAGCGTTTGCGATAAAAGTAGCTTTTGCATGTTGGGCAGGCAACTAAATCGGGTTCTGCAAGTCTTGTCATAATTTTACTTCCTCTGCACATTCATAAGATTTGAAACCGACACTAAATCACATAAAATATGCTGTTGTTGGCAGTGTTTATGCGCATGCTTTATTGTTGTCATGTGGTTTTCCTGATTGGTTCTCCATTAAATATATGTCGCTTTTAAATACATATAAATAACTGTTCACTTATACATGTTTAAATTTCAAGCATAAAAAGCGCTATTTTGAATACAAAATTCTAAAACTCGGTGTTTTCAGTCGTTTTCAATAGATAAAGCAACACCTTTTGTGTAGCCATAACGTACACATAAGGTCGGTTTTATTTTTGCCATCCTAAGCATTGCATGGTGTAATATTGTTTCTTACAGTAGGCAAATAGATATAACGTCCATGCAAAAACAAATTCTTAGTGACATTAAGTTTGATTTACTGCAACGATATCGGCTGATAGAAATAGTCGCGTTGTGGGAAGGCAAGTTGAATGCCAGTCACTTAATAAAGTACTTTGGTATTGGCCGTCAGCAAGCATCTAAAGACATCAACGAATATTGCGCTAATATCGCACCTGCTAATTTAAGCTATAACGGTTCACTAAAAGGTTACGAACCCACTGAGGATTTTGTGCCGGTCGTAACGGCGGGCAGCGCTGATGAATATTTGCAATTAATTAGTCGCAATAATGACCTTCTTAAAACATTTGCAGAACTCTCGCTTGGCTTTGATGCCAGTTACCAACTCACCACACCTACTTTTAAAATTGAGCCAAAAGTACTTCGTGCCATCGTTAATGCCTGTAAGCAACAAATGCGCTTGGAAGTGGATTATCGGTCAATCAACGCCCCAAACGAAGAGGGCCGAGTCATCGTGCCCCACGCTATCGTTCACGCTGGTGCGCGCTGGCATGTAAGGGCGTTTTGTGAAAAAAATCAAGATTACCGCGATTTTGTACTGACGCGTTTTTATGCTGAGCCTGAAGTGCTTGGACCAGCAACTGTATTAGCTGGTCAAGATATTAAGTGGCACACCATGGTCAATGTATGCTTTATGCCCGATAGCCGATTAACCGCCGCACAGCAGCAAATAGTCGCGCAAGATTATGGCATGACCCAAAATAGGCTTTTGATTTGCACCAGAGGCGCGTTGGTGCCCTATCTGATGCAGTTAATGCGAGTTGATGTCAATACGATTGCCGCCGATCCTCGCGCTCAGCAAGTCGTGATTGAGAACATGGATGCGATTAAACAGTGGATGTTTAGCTAATACTTCTCGCACTTAAGCGCAGAATCGTAACGCGACACCAAAAAGATACAATCAGACACAGGAAAAATACAATGAGTATAGATGCCGAAATAGAGACACCAAACGCATTAGGCAAGGCCATACCAAGGTTTGGCATGGCGACCTTGATTGTTGTTTTGGCGCTAGTAGCCTCAGCAAGCTCCTTTTCAGCAACAGCACAACAACAGCTCGACCACAAAGAAACGCGATGGGTACTCGATAACTTGAGTCAAAAAATAGATTCGCGCATTGCCATTATGCAGTTGATAGCTAAAAGTATTGCTAATGATTCGCACGTTCATCACTGGGTAAACAAGGGGTTTGCCCAGTCGCAAGAAAGCCTACTGATCGACAAGCTTGGCTTTTTTGTTGAAGAATACTCACTTACAAGTGCATCGTTTGCCGACAAAAATACACATAAATACTGGAATCACGAGGGCTTTTTGCGCGTGTTAGATAAGAAAATAGACACGTGGTACTTCGATTATTTGGCTAGTGGCTCACAAGACCTGATCAGCGTGTATCACGATAAAAACAAAAAGCGTGTCGATGTATATGTCAATTATCAGCAAAAAAACGGAAACGGTCTGTCGGGCATCGCGACTTCGTTTGATGGTATATTTACGATGTTAGGATCATCAACGCTAGCCAATGATGGCGAGTTATTTTTAGTTGACCCGAGTGGTCGAATCAAGATTGATGCAAATGCAAATGCGCCCGAAAACCTGTTAATCACTAGCCTGTATTCGCACACGCTGCTACAGCAGACTTTTGCTGAGTCTGAAGTTGCTAGTTCAAATCAAATGGTATCGGTGCTTCCTACAGATGCTTCAATAGTTAAAATCACGCAGCTTGCAAATATGGGTTGGTATTTGGTGTATGTCGAAGGCT
>Ga0115565_10003142_pt1 | contig 11927 bp, 14 predicted proteins | sample COGITO_mtgs_1105_FD_87199 | JGI IMG/M metagenome (GOLD analysis project Ga0115565, IMG submission 87199) | Pelagic marine microbial communities from North Sea - COGITO_mtgs_110530 | ecosystem: Environmental > Aquatic > Marine > Epipelagic | place: Germany:Helgoland, sampling site Kabeltonne... | reverse complement strand
CTAAGCGCTTAGCAATGGGACGATTTACCAATGATGAAAAGTAAAATTGAACCACTCATCGAATCAGTTAAAGCAAACTTTTGGTTTGTGCCAACGTTGATGGTATTGGGCACCATGGTGATGACTGCCGTCACAATATGGATAGATACTTTTCGTTTTAGTGCGCTAAAAGAATACCTGCCACTGATGTACAGCACCGACGTAAGCGCTATTCGAACGCTTTTGAGTACCATTGCCGCGTCAATGATAACGGTAACCAGCATTGCATTTTCAATAACAATTGTCGCCTTGACGCTAGCCTCTTCGCAGTTTGGACCTAGGCTGATGCGAAACTTTATGAAAGACAAGACCACACAAATAATCTTGGGCATGTTCGTCTCTAACTTTCTATATTGTATTCTGGTTTTTTTTGCTATTAGCCTGGCGCCTCCTTATGAATTTAAGCCGGGTATCACCGTTGTGTGGGCTATCTCGATGACCTGCATCAGCATTGGCTATCTAATTCACTTTATTCATCATGTGTCTGTGTCGATTCAAGCCGATACTGTCATTCAAGATGTTTACTGCGAATTAAAGCAGATCATCAACAAGCTTTTTCCACACGATGCAATGCACCTTTGCAAAGACAGCAATGTGTGTATAGAGGAATTGGGCGCCGATAATTATCAGACCTGCACAGAGTTGCGCGCGGAACACTCTGGATACGTTCAGGTCATTGATACATCGAAACTACTAGAGCACTTATGCGAATGCGACGTGCAGCTTCAGCTATTTTACGGCCCCGGCGACTATGTGATAAAGGGCGGCATTTTAGGCACTGTGTTTAGCCGAAAAGCTATTTTAGATAACAAAGATGATCAGCATATGATGTCTGATATTAGGAAGCATATTGCCCTAGGTAGCAAACGCACGCCTGTCCAAGATCCTGAGTTTGCGGTTGGCCAACTTGTAGAAATAGCATTGCGAGCGCTTTCGCCAGGTATTAATGACCCATTTACCGCGATAACATGCATTGACAAACTGAGCTCCGCGCTGTGCGAACTTAGCAGCAGACAATTTCCCAGTATTCAATGGAAAGATAAACAAGAGTGCGTTCGTCTGCACTGCAAACCTTTGCTTTTTAGAGATGTCGCTAGCGCCGGATTTGACCAAATAAGGCAGCATGCGCACGACAACACTGCAGTTACAATAAGATTACTTGAGGCTTTGCAATCCATCGCCTTGCGGGCTAACAATAAAGAACAATATCAGTTCGTGTATGAGCAAATAAACATGATGATAGAACAACAAAAACCACGCGAAATAACAAGCTTCGACGCTAAAGATATCAATCAAAGAATTCAAAACGTGAATTTGTATTTGCAACGTAACGCCGGTATTTAATCACTGCTTATTTTAGGTAAGTGAATTAAAAACTCTGCGCCTTGACCGGGTTCACTTTGAGCAGCGATAAAGCCTTCGTGGTGAGACACTATTTTGGCACATATAGCTAATCCTATGCCTGTCCCTGCATATTCTGTGCGGCCGTGCAGGCGTTGAAATATCTCAAATATTTTATCTTTATGCTCATTACCAAACCCTATGCCGTTGTCCTTAATGCTGATTAGCCAAAAAGGGGTGGCTACTTTGTTGTGAGACAAAACAGTATCGGTCACGCTGATCGTGATCTGGGCCGGGGTATTCACGCTCGCATACTTAAGCGAGTTTGAGAGTATATTCTGAAACAACTGAATCATTTGCGATTCGTTACCCAAAATAGTTGGAAGCGGATCTTTGCTGATAAGCGCATTAGTTTCTTGAATGGGTTCGAAAAGTAAATCCTTAACGACGCTAAGCACTTCATTCAGATCCACTTGGCTCATCTCTTTTGGGCTGCGGGTCGCTCGTGAAAACTTCAGTAAATCATCAATAAGCGTTTGCATCCTAGCGGATGCGCTGCGCATTCTAGCAATGTAATCTTGGCCCTTATCATCGAGCTTATCAGCGTAGCCTGCGTCTAACCTGTCTCCAAATGCTCGTATCTTGCGCAAGGGCTCTTGCAAATCATGCGACGCAATATACGCAAACTGTTCTAAGTCATCGTTAGCCTCTTCTAACGCTTTTTGTTTGTTAATTAGCAACTGTTCATCACTTTTTATCTCAGAGATATCAGAAAACGTAACAATAAAACCGTCCATGTTTTTGACTGCGCTAATGGAAAACCATATTTCCATTTCGTCATGATTATAATAGACCACTGTTTGAAACGGTTTTGCCGTCAACACTACATTGATGTACTCATCAAACAAGCCTGAATCTTTGTTGCCCGGAAATAAATTCAACAGGGTTTTACCCAACATATCGGCCGTCTTTTTATCAACAATATTGGCTGCAACGTGGTTAACCATATCGCAGTTAAAGTCAATGATATCACCTTTTTTATTACGCACACTCGAAAAAGCGATAATCCCATGCAGAGAGCTTTCAAATATATTGTGCAAGAGTTCGGTGAGTGTTTTGTTGGTCTTTATCTCTTGTGCCAATGCATGTGCTTTAGCTGCAAACGTAATACTCTTTTGCCTATTGAGTTTGTACAAGCGATAAACCACGAAAGCCAATAGTGATAGCGCAACTACGACGCCTAACAGTATCAAAATCAGCGTACTGGCTTTAATCCATATTGCGCCACCAGAGGGCGTGGGCATTTCCAACAACATTATATTTGCGCTAGCGGGCAGGAAGGGAGTCATCAACGGTTAATTTTTGGAAGGACGTTCATTATGCTAACGAATGTTAAAAATATGCGCAACTTATATTATTGAACATATGACTGTGCTTAGGCTGCTTATCTAGCATTTTAGAGGCTTCGAGAGCTTATATTTTGTGTGACTAGCCATAAATACCACACGAGGAAAGTACTCACAATCTAGCACGTTAGCACGCCTATGCATTCAAAAATTGATCATGATGACTTAACGTTTAGGCTTTTAAATTTTCATAGTGGGTGTGCTTGACTTCGCTAACAATGTCTTCCCTGCTAATGGATGACTTTTGGGTGTCTATCACTAGGGTCCAAAGGCCCTCTTTTTTTGACTCAACAGCCTGCATATTAGCACGGTCATGTTGGGGTTTTAAAGACTGCAAACCTGCCACGAATACACCGATGAAAATGCCAGGACTGATCAATGCAATGTAAGTAAACATCGGGTTTTGTTGTGCCAAGCTTGGACCAAATTGCACCAGTATAAACGCGCATATCATACCCACTATCAAGCCGACTAACGAATATAACAAGTGAATATGCCACATTTTTTGCCCAATCTTCTGTGGCGAACCCTCTAGTTTATCACCTGAGGCTTTGTCATCAGGCTTAATGATGTTTATCGACGAATCGGGTAGTCCTAGTTTGGTCTTGAGTACAGATTTGGCTTGTGCAAGACTATCGTGTGAAGCGTACGTTGCGACGATGCGCTCGTCGCGATAAATATCAGTAATATCAGTCATAAATTTATCCCTTATGCCGCTTCTTCAGCAACGGTAGGTGTTGGGTCAGCATTTGCCGGTTCAGCAGATTGAGACGTAAGCCAAAAAGATAACAATTTAATCAAAGGACCTTTTAACGAGCTACTTGAACTTGAAGAACTCAATCTATGTTTGGTAAAGCCAGCTCCGAACGACGTTGCTATGCCTTTAGGAGACGACAACAAGCTTCGAATGTTTGCCTTTGCGTTTGTTGTTCGGTAAAGGTCCATCGCCATCGCTGCGATTAATAGCTTTTTTGATGCAAGCACTTTACGCCGCTGATTGTTTAATAGAAATTGCATACATTACTCTCTTAAGGTCGTTGCCGTATTAGAAAACCCGACGAGTTCCCACACCAACGTCACTTGGTAGTAGATAAATGCTGCTAAACCAAAGTTGGCGGCTAATAAAATGCCAAAAGCAACATAATATGATCCCGTGAGATCGATGATAAGGTACCCCACGCCTGTGTTTATTAATGCCCACACAATAGTAGTAATAACCACCAACAATAGGCAAAGTGCAAAGGATAACAAAATGGCGCTGAGGCTTAATTTTGCCTCAGCTTCTACCAGCTCCTTAGCCGCGAGTAACTTCTGTCCTTTAGCCTCTATCAATGCCTCGATGCTTTCAAATGTTTGATGAAAGGACGCCGATGATTGATCGGGTCGTTGACTCTGTGACCCTTTGCTAGGGGAGCTATCTCGTGTGCTCGTAGTGTCCATTTTAGTCTCTGTCTTGTTTACTTTTTATTTAAAAATGAAGATAGCAACATACCCGCAGCGAATGCGATACCCGCTGTCGTCACCGGATTTTCAGTTGCATATCTTCTTGCAGAGGACTGGTTCCACTTACCTTCAAGCTCTTTTTGTTTAGCATTGAAGTTTTGCGAGCCCGTTTTTGCAGCTTCTCTAACGCTAGATTCTGTCGCTGCCGCTTTTTCACTCAAGGCATCCACTGAATCATGTAATGTCTCTTTAATACGATCTGAAACGGGATGTTCGGTCTGTTTAATATCTTCAACTGCTGCGTTTGCTGTTTGTTTTGACTGTGCCATTTTATAATCCTCAATTATCAGTTAAAAAATGCAATTTCCATTGCGTTCACTATGCGTGATTGCAAGTCTTGTTCCCTTGTTATAATCACCAAATGAAATAATAAACCTAATAATTTCAAACACTTACTATTTTTAAAAGGCTTATTCAAAGCGCAGCAGTGCAATTTTAACCGACTACCATGAAAAGTTTTCATTATAAGAATAATGACACATAAAAAAACGCCCCGAGGGGCGCAAAAGGGGTAAAAAAGATAAGAATCCATCACGCAATGCAGCGTTACATTGACACTAGTTTAGGAAGCCATGTCGGCTTGATAGTCTTTTGCTAGTGATGTCTTTTCAAGCTCTGTAAGCGCTTTGCCTGCTTGCTGGAAAAACTCATGCTCTTCTTCTGTAAGATGATGATCCACCTTGTGAGCTAATTTTTTAAACGTGATTAACCACTGCGGACTGCTTAATTTTAATTCGTCTAGTTGCGCTAATAATTTATCTATTTGATGATGCTCAGCGACGCCGTGACGTGATAATCCCACCGTGTCGTCTGCTTTCATCAGTGGCGCATAAAAGTACCTCTCTTCTGCTACTGCATGAGTTTCTAGCGCTTTTTTTAATTGTTTATAATACTCTGCGCGCGTCTCTGATTCGCCGTGCGTGTCTAACAATAACTTGATTAATGCACGTTGTTTGTCATGATCTTTACGTAAAGCCTCAAATATTTTCATGTTATCTCCAAAGATAATAGAATGACGATTAACGAGTAGCCTGTTAGAGCAATTTATGCACCAACACGCTAACGACGTTAAGTCATTGAAAAATAGTTACTATAAAGAAACACTAAGATAATGAGATTATCAAAGAAGACATATTTACAAATAAAAGGAAAGATTTACATCAACACCGGCACTTGAAACTGCGACGACAATTTAGATCAATAATATCAGTTGGAAGGCTTCTATTTGCTCAGCACTTGGGTAAGCATTTCTTTACTTATTGGCTTGATCAAGTGCTGTTCGATTGGGAATTGTTCTAACAAGTCAGGCAGAGGCGCACTCCCGCTCAAAATTAACACGCGACCACTAATATTTGCTCCAAATAAGCCAGTGATAAGATCTTGACTAGACATGTCAGGAAGACCTAGATCAACCAAGTGCACGCTTATCGTTTTGTTCTCTGCATTGTGCAATGCCTGTTGACCTGTACTTGATTGGATGACTTGATATCCCAAGCTCATTATCATCAAAGACATAATCTGTGCACTGTCGGCATCATCCTCTATCAGATGAACGATACGTTTGCTAGACATAAGGCTATCTTGCTCACTGCGCTGCGTATCAGCTGAACTAAGATACTTTTGCAGTATCTTGAGCAAGTTTCCTTTATCAATCGGTTTCCCGATTAGTCCCGCAAACCCAATTTGCTTCATTTTGCTATCTAAGCCTTTGTTAATCGCGGCGGTCATCGCAAACACCGCTAAGTCAGGCATCATTCTTTTAACTTCTAACATGGCTGATTCGCCTGTCATGACGGGCATATGCAAATCCATCAGCACTAGATTAAACGGCTTACCTTCAATCTGCGATTTTTTGATTAGCACCAGGGCTTCGCTGCCATTTTTGGCAAACTCAACTGCTGCTCCGGTCTCTCTTACAAAAAAACCCGCCAATTGTCTAATTTCAAACACATCGTCGACCACTAACACGCTACCCTCAAGCTTGCGCAGTTGCGTCTGCAATGCCTGCTGACTCGGCGTTTGGACGGATAAGGTAAAATCAAACGGGATCAGTTCTTGTGGTTCGTACTTGCATGGCAACGTGAGAGAAAACACAGAACCCTTGCCCAAGCTTGACTGCACATTTAACTCCCCCCCCATTTGTTTAACGATTTCTGCACTAATCGATAAGCCAAGCCCTGCGCCTCCTGCTTTGCGATTGGCAACGTCTTCGACTTGCTCAAACGGTGAAAATACGCTTTGAATTTGTGCGTGATTCATACCAATGCCAGTGTCACTGATCTCAAACGTTAATAACGCTATCTCCGCATCGATACCAAATTTGAGACTAACAGTAACACTGCCCTCGTCAGTGAATTTGATGGCATTGCCAATAAGATTGACCAATACTTGTTTGAATCTCAATTCATCAATGCGCACAAATCTCGGAATTTTTGCGACGCTGGCAAACGTCAAAGACAAGCCCTTATCAAGGGCAGACACACTCAATAGCGAATTAACCTCCGCCAAAATTTGGCGTAAATCACTGACATGCTCTTTTAATTCGAACTTACCCGCCGCTATTTTCGAAAGGTCTAAGACATCATTCAATAGATCAAGCAGGTGTTTGCCGTTATTAGAAATAATGCTGAGTTCTTTTTGCAAGGGTTCAGCTTCTGGCTTTTCGAGCAGTAAGGATGTATATCCTAAAATGGAGGTGAGTGGCGTGCGCAATTCATGACTCAAATGCGCAATAAACTTATCTTTTGCATCATTTTCCAGCACTTTTCTTTGGCCAAGTAGGTTAGCAAACTCGAGTTCTTTGCGAGATATTGCATACAAAATTGATTTCTCAAAGATATCTTGGTCAATGCATGACTTTTGCACAAAGTCTTGGGCGCCAAGCTTGATGGCCTCTTTAGCAACCTTATCGTCTTGTTGACCTGTTAGCATGATAATCGGCGTTGCTAACTGGGCATCGGCGACTGCCTCTAGCACATCTACACCTTTGTAACCGGCTAAGCGATAGTCCAATATACAAATATCAAATGTGCGTTCTTTTAAATATTTGACGGCATCTTCTTTTTCGGAGCACACAACAAAATGGCAGGCGGCTTTACTAAGTTCCGACAGCCTGTCTTGAATAAGAAATACGTCATCTTCGTCGTCGTCAATAATCAGTACAGAGTTTAGCTTGTACACTTCTTTCCCTAATGCTGGTTTTTTGGAATAGCAGCACATTCAAACCAATATTGATTGAATGTTTTCATCATATCGACCAAAGTACTAAATTCTGTCGGCTTTATCATGTAAGAGGAAGCCCCTAAGTGATAGCCTTGCTGGATATCTTCATCATTAGCGCTAGTTGACAGAATCACCACGGGGATAGAAGACAGCACAGGGTCCTGCTTTAATTGCTTTAGGGTTTCTCTGCCATCTAGTATGGGCATGTTCAAATCGAGCAATATGACACTGGGTAATGGCATCGCTTTAGTAATTTCGTACTTGCCTGAATGACGCAAAAAATCGAGCAACTCTTGCCCATCAGATACTGTAGTGCAGGCATAGTGTGAACCAGCCGCGGCCATCGCATCTTGCGCGAGCAAGCGATCATCTTCATCATCATCAGCCAAAACAATCGTAAATGGCCTGGTTAAATTATGCATATTTTTATCTTCCGTAATACACCGTTAGTGAGTAATGATGAGTTTGTTCGCCGCCGGTAAAACGACTTCAAACACTGCTCCCTCATCAGGTTTGCCTGCTGCTATTATCGTGCCATTGTGCCTTTCAACAATTCTACGACATATCGCTAGGCCAATACCCGTTCCTTTATAACTATCCCTGCTGTGTAGCCTTTGAAAGGGTGCAAATATCTTTTCAGCATATTCGGGATCAAAGCCAATGCCATTGTCTTTGATGCGAAATCGACGCCAATCACTAAGGCCCTCTATCTCGACATCAGCCGGCTGCAAAGTAGGCACAATTTCAATTTCGACAATGGGCTGCCTATTTTTCTTCGAAAATTTTACTGCGTTGGCAATTAAATTGAAAAACAATTGTCTCATTTGCGTAGGATCGGCAATCACGGTCGGCGCGTCAACTAGTCTTATATCTGCATTGGTTTCGTCAATCAGCACCTCTAAGTCTTCAAGACAATGCTCAATAACCAGATTCAAATCGACGGTTTCAAAAGGCTTTCCGCGCGTAGCCACTCTTGAAAACTCGAGCAAATCGCTAATCAACGTGCTCATGCGTTTTGCCGCGGCCGTCATCCTGAGTAAATAGTCAGTTTGTTTCTCAGAAAAATTATCTTGGTGAGATAACAAGCGATCCCCAAACGCTAGAATTTTTCGCAATGGTTCTTGTAAATCGTGTGACGCTACAAAAGCGAAATCCTCTAACTCTCTATTACTGCGCGATAACTCATCAGAAAAAATCGACAGCTCTCTGGTGCGGTCATCAACCGCGAGTTGAAGTTTTTGATTTTGTTCTTCAATGTCGTCTTGACGCCTCTGATGATTTTTAATATTGACACGGGCTAGCACCAAAATACCGACAACAAGCAACAGGCTAGTGATAAACGAAACCAGATTGTTTCGCTCTGACTCTGTGCGCACCCTATTTAGATAATCGATTTGCTCTATTCGTAGCTTGTTTTCAGTGCTCTTTATCTGTTCAAATAAAGTAAAAATTCGGTTGTACAGCATCCTACCCTGATCGGTCTCAACAAGCTCTAATGCGCTGTGCAAGTCGTTGTTTTGGGTTTGAATTATAGTCGTTTCTAGCTCAAGAATTTTTGCGTTTACGTTCTCCATCAACATCTCAAGCAAGGCTTGCTGCTGGTTTTGTTTAGAGACTATCCGTGCGGCAGTTTGCAGCTGGTTCTTAAGGGCAACGATCGCGTCATTATAATACTCCAAATAGGCGGCGTTTTGGGTTAACAAAAATCCACGTTGCCCAGACTCTGCAGTGAGGAGGCTGACGTGAGCATTCTGCAACGCCATTAAGTTTCTATCGTACTCTCTTATTTTTTCTTGTAGCCGATCTAGGTCTTTGATTGTGGTTAAACTTAAGTAAGTGTTAGCCCCAATCAATAGCAAAAAAAGCACCGAAATAATGACCCAATTAAGTAAGGAGTAGGGTTTGATAATCGACATTGACGTCATTACTCGAGCGGCTTATTGACTTGCCCTTTTTCGGCATCTATTGCGACATCTTCAAACAAGGTTTGCAGCATCTCACTACAACGTTTTGCGTTTAGAATTATTTTATCTGCGGCTGCATTCAAATTCTCATTTGACTCACTTGAATCAGTCATCATCTTGATGAGTTCTGCCTGCATGCTGATACTATTCAGTGGCTTGCGAATATCGTGGATACGTTTGTTCAAATCTGTCATATGTCCTCACCGTAAGCATGTAATCGGTTATACAATGTCTTAGTCGAAATCCCTAACATTTCAGCCGCACTGGTTTTGTTCCCGTCTACCTCGTCTAGGGTAGCGTAAATCAGCGCTTTTTCTACTTGTTCAATAGTGCTACCGGCGCCAATCACGTTGCTCGCTTTTTGTTTTTGTGAAAATGGCGATGCAAAACTTGAGGGCAGCTCAAGCGTTTTGGCACCCGGTTGACTCATTATAAATGACCGATGCAGAGTATGTCTAAGCTCTCTAACGTTGCCCGGCCAGTCGTGTTGATTTAGCCTTTCAATCTGCGCAGCGCTCAGTTGATAATGCTGATCGTGCTCTTGATTCAAATCTGCCAAAAACTTGTTCGCCAACAGTGCGATATCGGTCTTGCGGGCTCGCAACGGTGGAATTTCAATCGGAAACACCGCCAGACGAAAATAAATATCTTCTCGTAATATGTGTTCAGTTGCGATTTGGTCGAGCGTTTTATTGGTTGCGCTAATGACACGACAGTTAATAGGAATCTCTTGCGCGCCGCCGACTCTGTTGACGCGCTTAGTTTCTAGAACTCTGAGCAAGTTGGGCTGCATATCGATTGGCATTTCAGTGACTTCATCTAAAAATAAAGTCCCCTGCTGCGCTCGCTCAAATACGCCTTTTTTTTGTGCTACCGCGCCGGTAAACGCTCCTTTTTCATGTCCAAATAATTCACTGCCAATTAATTCTTTTGAGAGTCCGCCGCAGTTTGTTGCAATCAAGTCTCCTTGCGTCTCACTAGCATTATGAATAGCCTCTGCGACTAGTTCTTTGCCCACGCCACTCTCGCCCATTAGCATCACGTTAGCATTACTCGCCGCAACTCGTTTTATCATGGTATACAGATGCTGCATGGCATCTGACTCTCCTACCAAACAGTCAAAATGTGCACATGTAGAAGACACTTGCGCAGTCTGTTTTGACGAGGCAGCGCGCGGTGTTTTATTTGCTTTTTTGGGGCTTAATACCGATTCAAGATCTTCTCGCTCTATCGGCTTCATCAAATAATTGACCGATGGACCCGCAATATGGCTAATGGCCGACTTAATTTTGGGATTTCCGGTAATGAAAGTAACTTTAGGCATGCGAGGTTTTTGCTGCAAATATTCGTAAACATGCAGTCCACTGCCATCAGGCAACATAAAATCAATTAGCAAATGATCGAATTCGTTAGTGTCTAACCACTGCTTAGCATCTTCGACAGTATCTGCCACTGACACCATATGCCCCAAGAATTCTATAATATGTGAAGCTACCTCAGTAAATTCTGTATCGTCATCGATCAGTAGAATTGATTTCAAGTAGATTTCCCTTTCAGATTGTTATTGTTTGGCCGCTCTTGCTCATAGTTTAATACATTTTCTTTCTATGTACATTGTAACATTTACAATAACTCGATTTTAGTTAGTGATGTCGTTTGATGAATTTTCAATAGTTTCATGCACTTATGTTTTTTATATAGTGGTCTCTTTTGTGCAGCAGCTTATGCGTAACACAAATAATGCAACCAATTTGTATTTGCTAACGACATTTAATGAAAGGATATCGACATGAAAAAGAGTATTATCTTGCTCGTATTTTTAAGCATTCTACTGGCCGCCCTAAAAATATTAGGCCTGCTTGACGCTTCTCCGGTGCTATTGTTTATAGCAACATTTGGGCTTGCCATGATCATGATTCTTGTGGGCTTCATCATTTTTGCTAGGGAACGCCAAGGGGCTAAGCATGACTAAATTAAAACAGATAACCCTTGTATACGCTGGCATCCTCGGCACTTATCTCATCGCTGACTTTATTTGGCTTGGCCTTATTTCGACGTCTGAGTACACTAATAGTATTGGGCATTTGATGCGCGACAGCTCTTTTATTTGGCCTTGGATAGCGTTCTACACTATTTACTGTGCGTGTATACTTCGCCTAGCCATTTTTAATGGTCAACATCCCAAGTTTTCTAGTGCTTTTTTGAACGCGTTTACTTTGGGATTAGCAAGTTATGGTGCATATAATTTAACTAACTATGCCATCCTTGATACTTGGCCGCTTAGCATTACTTTTAAAGACTGGGTGTGGGGTACTTTCGTAACGACACTTTCGGGTGTTGTAGGTTACATAACGTTTGTATACACAAAACCTAAGTTGATTGAAAAATAGAACTGACTGAATAAAAAAAGCAATCACACTAGTGTGATTGCTTTTTTTATTCAGTCAGTTCT
>Ga0115565_10003141_pt1 | contig 11932 bp, 9 predicted proteins | sample COGITO_mtgs_1105_FD_87199 | JGI IMG/M metagenome (GOLD analysis project Ga0115565, IMG submission 87199) | Pelagic marine microbial communities from North Sea - COGITO_mtgs_110530 | ecosystem: Environmental > Aquatic > Marine > Epipelagic | place: Germany:Helgoland, sampling site Kabeltonne... | reverse complement strand
TGATTCTTACCCAACAGAGAAGTGACATCCTCTCCCTCCTCTTCTAGACGACGGATTAAATACTCTCCCTGCGCGATGCGCTTTGTCAACACCAGAAAATTACGTTCAGAGAAGTGTTTCAGTAATTTAATGATCAACTCATTACGATCTTCGTCGTTCGCCTGGCTATCCAGAACTACACCCCAGTTCACTCTACCGTTAGCAGTTTTCTCAATAGTGGGCTTGAAACCGGTGGTAATCTTGTAGGACGTGTGTTCGCGATACAACTTGCGTATGATCTTATACTTTCCAAAGTACAGGTCCAGCAATTTGTCCAAACCGTCCACACGATACGGAGTAGCGGTCAAACCAATCAAATAACGGGGATGTACATATTGTAGGGATTTAGACAACGATTCGGCCATAATCAAGTGCGCTTCGTCCACAATAACCGTACCGATATCAGAAAAGAACTTTCTGCCCATTTTCTCTATGTTTTGCGCGTTCATGATGTAAAAATCCGCATTTGTTGGGTTAGATTTAGTGGTCAAGCGCTGTATGACCGCGTCCGGACAAAGTTTTTGAATCTCTTCCTCCCATTGCTTCATCAGTACTATCTTGTTCACAATTATTAGAGTACGAAATCCGATCTGTGTAGCCAGTTTGGTAGCACAAAAGGTATTATGGGTAACAGTAAAATCTCCCAAAAGAAACCGATGATTACCATCAATGGAAAAACCATAGTAGTTAGTATCTTGAATTGGTACAACATTAAAACTTGTTTCAAGAGGATCTTCTTGACTGGGTTTGCGGGGAGAAGCTTTCTTACTTTGTAAAAGTACAGGAATCTGCTCCAAACCTTCACCATATATGGTAACTAGATGGTATACATCAGTTTTACCGTTATTGGTACAAGTTTTGTTCACTTGTTTAATGTATGATGCAAAACCAAGAGATCTAGCTACATAAGCTATATCATTTGCTAATCTTTGATTCTTGGGTACGATCTCATAAACATTTTTGTTATAATAGCCGGTAGAATCAACAAGACCGGCAAGAAGAGATAAACGAGTATTTCTATCATTACACTTATAAATATGTGGTATATGTTTGTTATTGATCAGGGAATAATCACGAAGTTTATTAAGTAAAGTATTGTCACCAACTCTACCAGATTCTGAAACCACCATGTCAGTCAAAGTACACTTATTCTCGTTACAATCATCGTAACAGGTGAGTTTCATACCGATTTCTTTTACAAACATTTCTAGATAAACTCGGACCGAGTCATCATCTGTAGTAATGCTAGCTGTAGTAATGCTAGCTGTAGTAATGCTAGCTGTAGTAATGCTAGCTGTAGTAATGCTAGCTGTAGTAATTCTAGACGTGTGAATATTAACATCTCCTAACAATAAACCTAGAAAATAAGGATCAAGTTCTACCTGTTTTGTAGGAAACTCGATAGGTACACGGTATAATTTCAATCGTTGTTTAATGGACTCTGGTATCCGTAGGTATTCACCAATTTCGATATCTACAATATCACTTACTTCAAGATTCTGCTTATATTCTTCTGCGTGCGCTCTGGTTTTGAAATACCGTTGGTGTGTTTTCCATCGTTTTGCATCTATCCATTCAACATAATATGTAGATCTTTTTCTGTCCAATTTTATTACTTTATTTCCTGATATTTTCAGTGATAAGATATGACTTTTATTACAACCGAATTTATCTCCTTTGGTAGGAACAATGTCATACATTTGCTCTTTTCCTCTAGCTAAACTGAGAACCTCTCGATGTGTAGAGTCGTCACCCATAAGAAATTCTCCCACTTGAATATCTTGTACGGCTTTTATCGTCCCGTCATACATCAGAACAGGGGTATTCTTTTTCAAGCATTTTCCGAACCCAGTAAAAGCACTGATCATAACGCTTCCCTTTCCGCTGAGTAAACCAACGGCCTCTTTGAGTAATTCCTTCTGCTCCGGAAATGGCTCGAGAGTAAATTCCAAATCCATACCGGGAAAATCCTTTCGACCTGGGCGACGTAACTTTACAGTACGTGCCGCGTACGAAAAGGGAAGAATAATATCGTCGTTCTGAATTTCAAATGGATAAATATATCGAGGAGGACCCATATCATATTTGTTTATCATCTTAATTTCCAAATCCTTGTTTATTCTCTGTCTGATTTCCCAGGGAAGCTTATCAACATTTGTACGAATAGACATCTTTTATCTTCGGATTTGCCACCTCTTAAGCAAATTCAAATATATTATTACACAATTAACGGAAAACATAACTTCCTGGACGTCCACCACCGGAAACTCGTCTACCAGTAATACGTTGTGAAAACTTGTACACTAGAAAGAACCCCAATAACAAAAAAGCGATGATTACCAATGCAATTAATATATACTTACCAATCGAATAAGCTTGACCGATTGGTTCAGAACCCACGTCGGGGTGTTCTCTTTCGTAATAAGGAAGAGACTTATCCAGAGGAATATTCAAATACTGTTGTTTAAATTGTGGCAGCTCTTTGAGCTCCGGAGGTTTGGTTGCATGGACCAGTATCATACCACCGCCCAGAGCCTGACTATTTGGTGTATTCAACAGCACCTCTTTGTCGAATTGCGAAATCTTATTGTACGGATACATAGCCATTTTGAAGTAACCACCGTCACCCCATTTTTCGGTCCAGGAGTTTCGACAGTACCAATATGGTACATCCTTTTTTGTACCATTGTTATTAACGACCACTCCTTTCTCTACACCCCAACCGATAATAGCGATAGCATGAGAACCTACATAGTTCTTATTTGGGTTAGTTTGTTCTTTGTCAAAATGCAAGGAACCCTTGTCGTACACTCCGTCTTCTAGGTAAACACCTCCGTTAACCTTGGTAAAAGCACCGGAACGAAAATTGTTGAATACCACGAATCCTCCTTGAACAGGACCGTTATAAAAGATGTGTTTCTTGACTGTATGAGTGAAATTATCATTGTTCATATCTCCCTTACCCAGAGAAAGAGATTTGGGTGTTTCAATATAATAAAGATAGTGTTTAGTTTTAGAATTGACACAACCACAATTAGGAATCAACGCCGAAAGATCTAACGGTCCTTGCTGTGCTTTGAAATGATTGATAGCCTTTCCGTTACAAATATCGTTCCGGGCACACCAAGAATAATCGGAACAGTGTTGGGTGGCGATTCCAGATTGAGCAATATTCTGGAAAAGCTTGGCAGGATTCCCACCTTTACATTGAAATTGTGGATAACAAGCCAAACTCCATGTAGTGGAGAGACTCGGCTTCCAATTTATCGTTCCCGATACTACGTGATTGTCTGCGACAATACCAGCAGTGGAAATAGCCCAGCAACTTCCACATAACATCTGATTGCCCGGTTTAGCAATCAAACTACTTTTCTTTCCTCCATGGTGACGCCAGTTGAAATCCTTAGGTAGATTGGTATGATCCAAAGCGGCTAGACCTGGATGATCACTTATTTTGAAGGTAGGAAGAGTCGCAGCGAAACGAATATCGGTATTAATAGGTGGAATAACTTGTGGTGGGATATTAGAAATATCTCCCAGAGCACCCAGAGGCGGATGTGATTGAGTGGCTCCCAGAAATGTGGGTTTGGACATTTGGAGCTTTTCTTCGTAATCATGATCTAAATCGAGACTCATTTATTTCACCATAACATTATATATATATATATATATATATATAACACCACGACACGTTATGAATCCGGTGAGTCGGTTAAACAGATTCATAACGATTTTACACAAGCAAGTTATACACATATAACGGTAAGTACCAAAGAAAAACAAATCCGGTGTTAATCCATCTCCTCATCTATTTGAGGGAACCGATCGTCTGTAAGTATCACACAGTAGCAGTACCACCCGAGCATGAGGAATTTAATCAAATCGTCTCTCTGGAACTCGGGGGGTGATGGAATACTGGTATCGTTGTCTTTAATGGCTTGTTGCTGGAACTGATAAGACATGAAAAACTCCCCGACACTTTGCATCTGGCGGGGAAGTAGCTGTCGCTTTTCAATTGAGTCAGCGAGATCTCTCAGGAAAGGAATCAGTTTCTCGTCTGGATCTTGAGCGTTCTCCATTTTAGGGTGTTTTTACAAATCTTTAAGCAATGAGAAAATCACTAGAATAAAAAAAATCTTGTAACTTTATAAATGACTTCTCAAGGTTTTAAAATCGAAAATAGTCGTGTCGATAATTCTGCTATAGTGAATACTATTAACACTTTAAGTCCATTGACTAATGGACTTGCATTTAATGGAGTTTCTAATGATAACGGAGTTTCTCCCTCGGAAACTCCTCTCACCCCTGACCAACTTCAGGAGTCTGCCGAAGGCGGTCCTCTTGGACTTGGTTTATTGTTGAAAGACGAAGTCCAAGGAACCGAAAATTCATTTGTGTTGCCTGAGCCCAAAGCTATTCAAGAAGCCCTGGGTTTAAAGAAAAATAACCAACAAAGATTGCTAACTTTTTACATTGTCAAGAAGACTGGTGGCAAATCATTTAGCTTGAGTGCTGGTACTGGTATTACATTGGAAAATCTAGGTGTTGCTGTTTCTACTCAGGTTACTCTTTTCCACGTTCCCGTATCTGATACATTCCCCTTTGATTTCCAGGCTAAGGTTCTGGTTACTGCTACCGAAGTAGCCACCGATCAAGAAACAGTCACTTTTAACGTGCTCAAAGTTGGCGGTTCCCCACTAGAAATTCCGGTTGCCTAATAGAAAATCCGGTGCAAACGTAGTGACTGGTTCACGAAATATACTAATTTTATAACTACTATTCCTAGTTATAAAACAAATCAAAGGAATTTAGAATCCAGCTGCCTGACGACGGCTGTAGCCCTCACGCCCCATCTGCATAATGTGTCCGTCACGCATCTGAGCATGCTTCTGAGCCATAGCCTCCTTGTAAGGAGTATAGCCGCATCTAGAGATGTTAGTGGCGCCGAAGTCCTGACCGAACTGTCCAGTAACGTTGTGGATGTTGTGGAGATCCTTGGTACGATCCTCTGATTTAGTATGACCCATGGTGTTACCATAGATGTTACCAGAGATACCTCCAGCGCTCAGAGTTATATATTCCATGTATTGTGGTCGCTCAACGTTGTTCTCCACCACCACGCGATCCTCTGCACTGCTACACCCAGCACGCTTGGTGTAGAAGGAGTCTGGGCATACAGAACGCCCAGAGGTGTCCATACCGTTCCAGATGGGACATACCATATTGTTAGGGTTAAAAAACCTATCGGATTCTACCTTGTTAGCCCACGCGGTGTCGACTTTACAAGATCTGATAGCTGATTCAAGTGAAATTGGTCCTGCTGACATTTATTAGATGACAAGAGAAAAGATTTTTCTATTTATTTTTATATCTGATATCTCTTCCATTCTCCAGTTAAATCAAAGGTATCCATGTATTACTTAAAGATTAGATAACATTTGTTTAAAATGCCTGAAACAGTGAAAGAAGTGCAAGTGCCTGACAAGTACCTAGATCCGGAAAATACACCACATATCATAAACAGACTGAAGAATTCGCGTACACTGGGGGAAGTTATGACTCTAGTGGATGAGGTATTCCCGGATTGGTTTGTAACCACAATGGAAGTTTACTGTTCTGATTATCCCCACTTGACGACCAACTGGAAACATATCTGTAGAATGTCCAAGTCGAGAACGGCTCAGATCATTATTGTGGAAGAAATACCAGAAAAGGATGATCATAGTTTGATTACTACTTTTGCAGAGTGTTTCACAAGAGCCGGTTTCTCCGTACGCCGCAAACGTGAATACATTAAATGTGAAAACTGTGGTAGTGCTGTTCCTAATACAGAATTGTGGCATATCTTCAAGGACAAAGGTTTCCTAGTTCCCGAGAAATGGAGCGAAAAGTGTACCGGGTGTCAGTAATTATCTTATATTCTTGAATAAATATAAGATGCTCCAGTCACTGGAGATCCACAAAAGATCTTCTCGGCTGATATACGAGAGTAAATAAACCTGTTTCAACCTGTTTCAATCTAGCTGTTTCAATCTAGCTGAATCTAGCTGAATCAACCTGTTTCAATCTAGCTGTTTCAATCTAGCTGAATCTAGCTGTTTCAATCTAGCTGAATAACAAAGTGTTTACACAGATTACATTTAATCCAGAGTGTATCTACACATCGGGACGAAACCGGCGTAACACTTCCTTAAACGTTTATTGTGATTGGATGGTAACAGTTGTGTCCTGTGGAACACCGAATAGAGTAGATAAGTCATTCACCTCAATTACATCGAACTCTTGTATCAGCTCGTCCAGATAACTGGGTTCTCTCATCTTGGGTATACGTAGTAGATAGATTGAATACTTGTTCGGATTGTTGGTGTATATGCATTTACGTTCCATCTCGATAACACCGTCCCTTCCGATTAGGTAAATGATACGGTACTCGCGTAATGCAACCTTGTACTTAGCGTGTTGAACCTCGTCGAAGTCCTTCAGTCCCAGTTTGCACTCGAAGATGGTTTTGGTCCCGATGTTCAGAAAGTCAAAGATACAGTTCTCGTACTTGAACTGGGCTCCCAGATCCTCACCGTACTTTTCCTTTAGCATTACTTCCCACCACTCCTCCTGAGCCACTGAACGGGCCTTGGCGATGTTGAAGGACTGTGCCCCTAAATAGGTTATCCCTCCTTCCTTCTTCACACGCTCAATGATGTACGGAATGTTCGGTAGTTCGTACGCGTGTAGGAACTCTTTAAAATCATTCCTAGACATGAAACACTCTTGTTCAAATCTTTTGAGCCACCGCGTCGGTGCCTTAATGTCATAGGGATTCTCTTCTTCATTCTCCAAACGTTGATAGATGCGATCGCGAATCTCCCGTATAATACGCAAGTAATATTCGTAACACACCTTGTCCCCCATACTAAGTTCAATATCCAGTTCGTCCACCTTGGTAAGATTAAAGTAAACATATGAGTCTATAAAATCTTCTGGGTCGCCTTGATCGGGATTTAGAAAAGACACCTTTGGATTGTATTCTTTGACCCGGTTATACAGATATTCATAGTTGTTTTGAAACCAATCTTGCTCCAGAAGCCACGAACAGTAGCCACGATCGCGTAGTACTCTTCCCAAAGTAGAACCTTTGTATCTACCAAAGGTTAGTGTTTGATTAGTTAACATTTGTTACTTACTATTTCTTTATTATTTACTATACTTAGATTACTTATCACGGTCCTACATGGCGATTCCTACATGGCGATTCCTACATGGCGATTCCTACATGGCGACTCCTACATGGCGACTCCTACATGGCGACTCCTACATGGCGACTCCTACATGGCGACTCCTACATGGCGACTCCTACATAGCGATTTCATTTCTCAGTAATTCAAGAATTTATATTGTTACAGAGATTCTACTAGATCGGTAGTAGGGTCAGAGTCACCTTGGGACAACTATACTCTCTCTGCCTGCTACTATGTACTCTGGTCAAAATAAACTTGATTTTTCAGGATAACTCGGTAGGAAAAGGTTGAATAATGAGTATGCAAAATCAAAATAACGAATATAAGTATGGATACCACTTTGACGGGTCCGAAGAATATGGTAGTTGGGAGGACTACGAAGAATATGAGGAACCGGCTCCTCAGGTACATAAGCCGGCTCAGTTACCCATCAAGACGCAAAGGGTACAGGAGAATGCAGAACGCAATCTGCAACAAGAGGAGGAGCAGAAGCGGAGGGAGGCTCGGGAGATCGAGATGGTCCAGAGCAAGTTGAACTGGGTGAATATGACAGAGAAGACGCGCAATATGGAGCCGGAATCATCCAGAGACGACGAGTTCCCGACACTCGACGCAACATTCAAGCAGAAGAATCACAAAAAGCATCCGGATTACAGACCCAACGAACTTGGACAAGGATTGCCTTCGGGTAGAATGGTGAAGGGTAAGAAGCTGATTGTGACCGGCGTTTCCTACGGAGAGGAACGTCGTCGACACTACCAACACTACCAACACTACCAACAGGAGAACTACCAATACGAGAAGACGGTTGAGGCAGAGCGCACGAAGGCTTTCGAAGTTTTGGCAGACAAGGACGGTTTGGAGAAGAAGCTGACCAAGACGCGTATGTGCAACAGCGTTGGAAAGGGCAAGTGTCACCATGGTGTTCAGTGCCGCTTTGCACACTCTCTGGACGAGCTGAAGATTTCCACCTGCTTCTTCGGTGATCGGTGCCGCTTCATCAAGGTGGTCCAGAGCAAGGTGGTGAACTCGGGTAGAAAGAATTGTGAACACAAGCATCCTCAGGAGAGCGAGGATGAGTTCTACACTCGCACGGGACTGGATCGCTTCAAACCCAAGATGGATTTCAAGGCTGGAGTAGAAAAGGAAAAAGTGTTGGGTAGTGGGTATGCCCAGAAAACCAATCTGTTTACTCCTCCAAAACGCATAGTACTTGATATTCCTTCTCCTGCCAAGCCATCAGTAGACAAACCATCAGTAGACAAAATCGTGACGAAAGAGTCTAACGAAACAGCCAAGTTGCACACTCAGCAGATAGCTTTAGCGGCACCAACTGTGACAGCCACCAGTGAACCGGAGGAGACAGTACTGAGAGTACCAAGAGAGTTGGCGATGCAGGCAATGGAGTTGTTGATCGCGAGCGGTAATAGCAGGATTCGGGTGGAGATCATCTAGATGGGTAGATGAACAGTATATAATGAGGAGCATACCTCAATAAAAACCGCTTAACAGCCTACACCGACGGTGTAGGCTTTTTTGCGTTCAGACGGTTAAACACTTGTACGATTTCAATAAAATTATTATTGAAATTAAACTTGATTTTGAAATACAATTCTGGGTGGGCTACACAGTAATCAGCATAAACAGTAATTATGACTAGTACACCTATTACTTCGGATATGGAATGCATCAAAAGACCAGTTTACGGTACATCGAATGAAAACTTGACTATGGCTGTGTACCGCTGGCTTCGTCATCAATGGGACGCAAGCGTTGAGCAGAACGGTGATGACTTGCTACATGAAGCATTTACCTTGGACAAAATCATTAATGGTTATGAAATAGATGATCATGAAAAATATGCTTTGATTACGGCTCTGTTTCAAAACCGCAAGACCTTTGTTGCTATCGCCGTGCTAGCTGTATATATCACTGCCGGATACACAGCGATTGTGGTGGCTACGGGGTCGAATCAGGCAGTACAGATTGTCGATCGTATTATTGAAGGGTTTAGCGATTTGTACCGCACAATGCTGGAAAAAGGATTTGATGCACGAGAACTCTATATGTTTCGCGAAGTGCTTTATCAGGACAGTAAAATGACACAATCTCAACGCAACGAGATGAAGCGCAAACAAGAAGAGGCGGTTACCAATCGGACTCCACGCTCTAACCGTTGCATAGTCACTTTCAAAGAGTGGACTCAAGTACAACCATTTGCTAATATTATATCATCGTCAGGATCACAATCTCGAGTGATCACGATTATCGATGAGGCACACAAAAATGGTGGAATGAAGAACTTGGTCGAAGAGCAGGAAGAACAGGGCGATGATAAATGTCATTACGACAAAGCAATCTTTGAGTTGAAGATGTTTTCACAGAAAGTGTTGTATATTACCGCGACCCCGGCAAAAATTCTGATGTCAGAAGAGAATCTGTGGACGGACAACATTTTCTTCAAAAAACGACACCCAGGATATCGAGGTCCCGAGATGGTCGAATACCACACAGATATGCCCAACCATAAGAACAAGGAAGCTGTGTGGAACAAGATTATTGAGATTCTGGCTGAGGTTTCTGGCACACCTCCTGTTATTAGGAAACACGAGATGCTAGATGAACCCGACCAGATTCCCCATATGGTATTGGTACACTTCGTGAGGCAGTTAAAAGCAATGTCAAAAGCTTTTCATTCCTTTCGACTAGATAACAGAGCCACCGGAGCCATGCCACGGGAAGTCAAAGATGGTGACTGGATGTCGATGACCTACTTTGGAGAAGGTATCCGAATATGGCATCCTAGTTTAGCCACCGAGGAGATCATCATTGACGAGAGACGCTCGTGTGATATGGGCGAGGGAGAACACTTCTTCCCCTCCAGTGAAGATGGTGGTATTAGTTTCAACGGGTTGCTCCAGTGGTTGGGGCGAAATGGAGGGGTTAAGCGCTTCCCTCGTATTGTTATATTTTCTTATGACATGGCGTGGGAGAGTATATCATTTTCTACACACCGTGCTCCTTACTGGCATCTGAACCGTATCATTGTGAGTGGTAATCACTCTGCAGATGATACTTCGCAGCTGATCGGTCGTAATCATGGTATCCATTACGACAACGTTGTGCAGCATGTACACTCTTCCAGTTACAGCAAGCAGAAAGCGGTAAAGGAGGTTAGCTTTGTCATGGAAGAGGTAGTGCGCAAGGTACGAGCTATTGCTAACATGAGGGTGGTGGATGTGATGCGTACTGAAGAATGGTACTCAAATCGTGTACCTCGGAAATTCCTCACTATGAAAAACTCGATGGGAGGGTTGGGTTTGAAGACGAAGAAGAATCCCAACTCTGTTCTGGAAGATCAAATCTTTCGCAAAAACAAGGCGATTGATATCTTTACCAAAATGCACCCAGAGCTGTATAAGGACATTCAGGTGCGGATGAAGTTAATTCAAGTGGAAGCCGTGGAGGGAGAACTTGTTGGAAAACAGAAGGGTTGTTTTATGGGGGTTGTGTTAGTAGTCCCTGTGGAACTGCGCTCTGGATTGCCAGCCCTATACAAGCGTGCACAGTCGTATATTCTAGGAAACTATGGTACAAATGTATGGGTGGCACGGAAAAATTTGGTTAACGCGTTTGCCACCAACGAGGGAAGTAAGAACCCTCTACGCGGTAGGTTCAGCGAGATGGTCGAGAAAAGTATATCAGTTGAGGACGAGAATACCATTGGATTTCTGGCGAAAAAGGTAGAAAGGGAAATATACTTCAGGGTCAACTAAGTAGCTTATGAGGAGAATACCTCCATAAAAAACTTATACCAAATGGTATAAGTTTACTTCACCGGAATGAATAATGATTCTACGCGATCTGCTTGATTACTAGATCCCCTATATCTCTTAGACGCTCTAAAAACTCTAGACACCTAAACACTCTAGACCGGTTAATACTGCTTCACCGGCATGAATAATGATTCTACGCGATCTGCTTGATTACTAGATCCCCTAGATCCCCTAGATTTCCTAGATCCCCTAGATCCCCTAGATTTCCTAGATTTCCTAGATTTCCTAGATTCCCTAGATTTCCTAGATTCCCTAGATCCTAGACCGGTTAATACTACTTTTTTCTTGAATATTTGGATAAAATCCGAAGGTGCCGAGTACTCTGACAATATTACTATATTTTTATCAGCCATTTTTCGACACCATTTCCAAAATGTGTCGGAGTCAAAAGTCATTCGGTTACCTTGTGTATTGTAGTAACGTTGTTCAGAATTTACGTAAGGAGGATCACAATATATAACATAACCCTCTAAATTTGAAAACTGTGTATAACTTCCTGGTGAAAATTTTACTTTATGATTGTTCATAATATTGCTAATTTGAACGATATTATTTACGTGACTTTCCCGTTTAGATTTTTTATGCTTGAAATAACCACCAAAGTTAATACCGCGAAATGTACATGAATGGCCTACAAACCCTTTCTCTGCAGAGGGATAGGTTTTTTCCTTCAATGCGGTGTATTCAGGCTTTGTATACAAATCTGCAGGCTTCCACCCCTTTTGTGCCGCTTGCCACATCTTGATAACAGACTCATTCGCATCTCCCGCCTTATACTTCAGTCTGGGTTTGTTATCTGAAAATAGCTCAGGAATGTGACGA
>Ga0115565_10003134_pt1 | contig 11951 bp, 13 predicted proteins | sample COGITO_mtgs_1105_FD_87199 | JGI IMG/M metagenome (GOLD analysis project Ga0115565, IMG submission 87199) | Pelagic marine microbial communities from North Sea - COGITO_mtgs_110530 | ecosystem: Environmental > Aquatic > Marine > Epipelagic | place: Germany:Helgoland, sampling site Kabeltonne... | reverse complement strand
GCAACATCCCAAAATCCGGCGGCATTCAGATGTGACAAATCGACCAGCACACCAAGCTCATCGCAGCGCCTGACCAGCCTTAGACCATGATCGGTCAGGCCGGGACCAATATCGGAATTGCTGGGATATCGGAACGGGACACCATGCCCAAATATAGTTGGGCGGCTCCACACTGGACCAATTGACCGAAGGCCTGCTTGATAAAGCACTTCAAGCGCGTTTAACTCAGGATCAATAGCTTCGGCGCCCTCAATGTGAAAGATTGCCCCAATCTGGTTTGCAGCGAGTGCCGCGCGGATATCTGCGACACTGCGGCAAACCTTTAACCCGCCTTTTTTCTCCAAATCAAAAAGTATTGCTGCAACCGCAAGGGTAATGGGTAAGGCCTCTTGGGGATCTATGGCGGTGGGTAATTCAAGATCATAAGCGGGCTTCGCCATTTGCTCCATTTTAAAGGCTTCATCGGTAGGTGACGGAATGTAAACTGCAAAAAATCCTCCGCCAAAACCACCAGCCTTGGCCTTGAGTAAATCCAACGCACCATCACGACCTTTTATGAAGGCATCTGCGGCAGAAGACCTACCCGCCCGATAGAGATGCAAAAGCAAATCATTATGCCCATCAAAAATTATAGGTGATGCCAAGCCGGTCAAAGTATCTCCAATTTATAATTTAGAAATAGTAGCTTACTATCTGTCTTTCAGGAATCAAGCTTAATAACAGTGCTGATGAGCAACGCTGCAGTAGTTAATATTTTAAACTCCATGTCATGTTCCTTCCTGCTGACTTCTATTTTTTTGTCTGTGCATTTTTCCTGCGAACCAGCCGCACCTGAAAAGGCAAGGGGCTGCTGAGAAATACGAATCACCGCGACACTCATCCTGCATAGAAGTAAAACTAAATGTTATCAATAGAACCTCATAGTAAAATATGTTAACTCAATAACAATGCCTTTTTTTTAGTCTTCCCGGGTGTTACAGGCTCGGAAGGTTAGTAACACAAAGTCTGGTGAGCAGAAAAAAATGGAAAAAACAGTGCAGGAAACTGACATTTTTGCAGAAGCGATCGCACGGGCAGAAGACCGTCTCACACAGAAAGAGAAACGTATTTCGGCTTATTTTTTAGCGCGCCCAGAAGCAATTTTGATCGAAACCAACTCCGACATTGCCCGCAAGCTGGACATCAGTCCGATGACGCTTACGCGTTTCTACCGCAAACTCGGATTCGATGATTCAGCAGACGCGCGCAGCAAGACCATTCGGAACACATATGGGCCAGATAACTATCGGGTTGATAAACGGTTTGAGACGAGTTTTACAAAACGCCATTCCGAAGATTCTCAAGCGGGCCTTCAATTGAGCCATGCCTCAATCGAAGCGGCTTTTTCGCTGCGCGACAGTGACCTTTGGGGCGAGGTCGTGGAGCGCGTCACACGATCTGATGCCGTTCATGTCACCGGATTTCAGACGATGTATTATCTTGCTGATGGTTTCAGTCGCCGCCTGTCCTATTTGCGGGGTCGCGTCCACCTCGTAGACGGTATTGACGGGGTCTATGCAGGACTTCTGCCCGCATCTGGCGAACAGGTCACACTTATTATGATGGATGTGTTTAGATACGGCGCGCACGGTCCAATTCTCGCCAACCTCGCACGTGAACGCGGAATGGATGTCATCATTTTCGCAGATGAATTCTGTGACTGGGCCAACGAGATTACACCCTACGTGCTGCGCTATCCAGCAGAAACGCATTTCTTTCTAGCAATGCCACAAGGGATTTCAACGGGATTAAACCTGTTACTACAGGATGTCAGCGGCAAGCTTGGAGCGCGCGCTAAACAACGCCTGCGAAAACTCTCCGAAGCGCAGGATCATTTTGGATTGTTCTTGGATTAACGCTCAAATAAAAAAGACATTCAATGTCAGCGTTTCGTCCAAATGTGTCGAGAACAGCTTTTGGCGCAACCGCAGCGACTTCAAAGTTGGCCCGCATAGCTGACCTTTATTCTTGCAGCAGAAAATGTCAGATTTCTCTCTTTTTCAAGAAATCTCAGTACGCTCCTGATCCTCTACTCGGCTCAGCTCATACCACTTGCCAGTCAGCATTGCTGTACGTAATCGTGGTGTCACATGACTGTAGTGCCGCTCAATCATTAAATGATGGTTCCCATCTGTATCGCAAGCCTGTGGCTGTCTGTACTATCGTTGATCCGCGCAAATATAGCGTAGGTGTGCCTGAAACTGTAAAGCGTACGGCCGTGGCCAGTACGCGGGCGTGTGAACAAGCTAGTATCGACCTTCGATTTGGTGTCTTCGATCATTGCGCTTGGCACAGGTGCTATGCACGCCATAACGCTTTACCACACCTATTTTATCGAGTGCGATCGAGCACAGGAGAGCCCCTGTGCAGTGGGGTCGATTGACCGAACCAAACAATCAGGCCGGCATGGCGAGTAAAGCCAGTTCCACGCAAGTAAAAATGCTTCCGTACAAGCTCAGGCACCACAGCAGCCCTTAACGCAGTGCGGGTTCAAAAGGCAGGTTAGAGAAACCCAAATCCGTGTCAAAATTTGCGGCCGCTAACCCCTTCTTGACCTCCCGGATAGTTTTACGTTAGGCGGCCTCCGACAGAATTACGGGAAAATCTGCGCCCAATTTAACGCGCGCGACAAAACCGTCGCAATCAGAAACCTCAGCCGAACAACTCATGCGCTAATTCCAGCGCTTCGATCAACCGATCCACCTCGTCTGTAGTATTATAAACAGCAAATGACGCGCGGCAGGTCGCGGTTAAACCCAGATGATCCATCAAGGGGCCAGCACAATGTTGCCCTGCCCGCACAGCTACGCCCTTTTTATCTAAAATAGTCGATATATCATGCGCATGTGCGGCCCCGGATAAGGTAAACGAAAAAATAGCGCCTTTGTCGGCGGTATTGCCCTGCGTCTGCAGCCAATTGAGCCCGTCAAGACGTTCCCGCGCATAGTCGCGCAAGACAGCCTCATGTCGGGCAATGTTCGCCATGCCCAGCGACATCATATACTCTAGCGCCACACCAAGACCGATCATCTGTACAATGCCAGGCGTGCCAGCCTCAAATTTCATTGGTGCCTCATTATAGATCACCTGATCGCGATGCACCTCGCGGATCATATCGCCTCCCCCGATAAAGGGGCGCATCTCTTCCATCCGGTCCTTGCGAATAAACAGCGCTCCAGACCCGGAAGGACCATAGAGTTTATGCCCCGTCACCGCGTAGAAATCACAATCTATATCGGTCACATCAACCGGCATGTGCACCGCAGCCTGCGACCCATCAACCAAAACAGCAACACCCTGCTCACGCGCCGCGGCACAGATTGTTTTCACGTCGACAACACTGCCCAATACGTTTGACATCTGGGTTATCGCCAAAAGCTTGGTGCGCGGCGTAATCGCATCGATCACTGTCTGAGGGTCCAAGCCACCCTCGGCGTCGGTTTCAACCCACTTCACCACCACACCCTGACGTTCGCGCAAAAAATGCCACGGCACGATGTTGGCATGATGTTCCATGATACTGAGGAGAATTTCATCACCCGGTTGCAGCCGCGGCATCGCCCAGCCATAAGCCACAGTATTGATACCCTCGGTCGTACCAGAATTCATTATGATCTGACGCTCATCCGCAACACCTAGAAACCGTGCGATGATACTCCGCACATTTTCATATTTATCGGTAGCGAGGTTAGACAGGTAGTGCAGCCCACGATGAACATTGGCATATTCATGCGAATAGGCGGTGCTAATCGCGTCAATCACAACCTGAGGCTTTTGGGCGGAAGCTCCGTTATCGAGGTAAACCAATGGCTTTCCATTAACTTGCCTCGACAATATTGGAAAATTACTGCGGACGTCAGAATGATCAAACATAGGACGATAACCCCAAGATGTCCGGGCCCAAAACGCTTAGCAGCCCCACAAGACCCAAGACCACAGCCAAACCGACCACCACCATCACAATCAAAGCCGTGAACATGCTATTAAACCCATGGAACAGATTAATAAAATTAATTAATATCCAACACCCTAGCAAAGACGCCGCAAATGCTAACAACGCGGAGAATGTCGGTGAAATCACCATAATCAAGCTTAACGCTACCTGAACCAGCAGGCGCAGGCCCTGCAACCAGACGAGACTGACCAATACGATTTCAAAACTGCCGCCCCCGCCGAAACCACGTCCAATGTAAAAAACAGCATAAACCGTGAGCACAAAGCCTGTTCCAGTCAAAGTTGCAAATAGCAAAGGAGATGTAAAAATTGCTGGTAGAGACTGTACAGGAGGCGCAATTATATTGGTCAACCCGAACAACATCGCATTCAGCACGATGATCAGCCCCATCGCGCACCACAACACTTCTCGCGACAGCTGTAATGACTGCAGCCAGCCTATCACTGATTGCGGTTCCGTGACCGTCTCAACCGCCAATTTGGTGAAGCCACTGTTCACGGTTCCTGCTCTCCTTCTGTGCAGCTTAGGCAAGACAGCCAAAACCACATAAATACCCCTAACCAAATCAAACCTACCATTTGAAGCGCTGGCCCCTTGCCGATAAACCCACCGACCAACCCGTTCAATAACATTAACGGGCTCGAGGCCAATAAAGACCAAAATAATGCCAGCCTTGCAGCAAAAGCACTGCCTTTTCTGCCCAAGACAATCCCCCCAATATAGGTAAGACCAGAAAGACAATACAGCAACAAGGGCGCCAGAATAATCCACGCCAGCAAAGCGGCGCCCAACAACATGTTCAAATCTTGCTTCTCAAGATGGGCCTGACGCGCAAGTATGGGCCATTGCGACATGAAAACCACGGTGCAGCCCGCCATGACAAACGCAAGAGCCCGGTCTTCACGCTTACCCATAGAGAGCAAGCGGAGCATCACCCTGCGCGGTTGCCGGTAAGTGGCAACAATGTCCGTTACCACCCCCACTTAAGACCGCCGCTGAGCCAACCAAGCCTCAAGACGGTCGCCAACCGCACTGGACAGGCTGTCGCTTTCAATCTCGAGCAACGCCTCTGCAAGGAAGGCAAGGGTGAGCAAATCGGTGGCAATGTCGACGGGAATGCCCCGCGCACGCAGATAAAACAACGCATCGTCGTCAATTGCGCCCGAGGTCGAACCATGTGAGCAAACAACGTCATCTGCATAGATTTCCAGCTCAGGCTTGGCCAGAAACTGACTGTCACCGTCCAGGAGCAACGACTGACTGATTTGATAGCCATCGGTCTTTTGAGCATCTTTCTTGACCAGAATTTTGCCCTGAAACACGCCAACAGCACCATTGCGCAGCACTTTTTTGAACACTTGTCGACTTTCGCAACGCAGTGCATCATGAGTGATGAAAACTGTGTCATCGTGGTGAAAATCACCGTCACCGATTGCCGCACCGGCCACATGGGCCACGGCGTCATCACCGGTCAGTTCAATCACGCACTCGTTGCGTGTCAACAAACCGTTCGCCCCCAACGTAAAAGATTTGAATACACTTTCTGTCCCCAAGCGGGTGAACAAATGCGTCACCAAGCGACAGCCATGATCCGGACCCTGCGCCCGTACGTGATGAAACTGGCCGCGATCGGCAATGTCGATTTCAAGAACATGATTAAAACGCGCTGCCGCAGCGCCGCTTTCAAGCAATTCGAGCTTTGCGTCCTCTGCCACTTTGACGACGTGATGCAGCGTCACATCAGAGCCTGCGTCTTTGTGGCGGTAAATCACGCTCACTGGTTTACTCGGCGTGGATTTGACATCGATCAGAATGCCATCGCTGGCCTGCGCGGTATTGAAAGCGGCCAAAGGCCGGGCAACCGGGGTTTGCCCCGCCGCCTCAAGGCTGCCATAAATCGGTTTCGCCCAGTGGATGTCAAACTCTGCTGCCGTCGCCAGCCGCTCTATTATGATCCCGTCAAGACTTAGATCATCCGAGGCTTGCGGGTCAAAAATGCCGTCAACAAAGACAATTTTTAACGCATCTAAATGCTCGAACACGCCGTCTTCACTATGCTGTTCCGGCACTGCGTTTGGAGCTGTGGCAATGGTCAGGGTATCGGGTCTGGTATAACGCCAATATTCATCACGGCGTGCCGGCAAGCCCTGTGATTGGAGCCGCACCAACGCCGCAGCTCGGGCTTCGGCTGTCCATCCACCCTGAGGGGGGCTGATGGTGTCCAGACGGGTTTGTGCCAACTCAACCTTACGCTGTGTATCCCCCATCAGGCCACCTCGGCCAGAATATCAGAGTAGCCGTTCTGTTCGACCTCAAGCGCCAATTCCGGTCCGCCGGTTTTGACAATACGGCCCTCGGCCATAATATGCACCACGTCCGGCTTTATGTGATCCAGTAAACGTTGGTAGTGAGTAATCACCAAAAAGGCGCGGCCTTTGTCTCGCAGCGCGTTGACCCCTTCAGCCACCAGTTTCATAGCATCTACATCAAGCCCTGAATCGGTCTCATCCAAGATGCACATCTTCGGCTCAAGCATCGCCATCTGCAAGATTTCATTCCGCTTTTTTTCGCCACCCGAAAAACCAACGTTGACCGGACGCTTCAGCATGTCGGCATCAATTTTAAGCGTTTTGGCCCGTGCTCGGACCTCTTTGAGAAACTCGGTCGCACTCATTTCCTCTTCGCCGCGTGCCTTGCGTTGGGCGTTGACGGCCGTGCGCATAAACACCATGTTACCCACCCCGGGAATTTCGATCGGGTATTGAAACGCCAGAAAAAGTCCTGCGGCCGCACGCTCTTCGGTTTCCATCTCAAGAATGTCTTCATCGTCCAGCGCCGCCGATCCGCCCGTGACCTCATAGCCATCCTTGCCGGACAAGACATATGACAATGTCGATTTTCCCGATCCGTTTGGCCCCATAATCGCGTGTACTTTTCCCGCTTCAACGGTCAAGTTTACCCCCTTGAGGATCTGCTTCTCTTCGTCGGCCAAAGACGCGCACAAGTCTTTAATTTCTAACATTTATATTCCTATCTCGCCTTTTTGTGCGGTGATCTTCCCGCGATATTTCTCTCCCCGAGCAGGGCTCTTCCCAGTACTGTTCTGGGCTTCGCGTCTACCCGACAGACCCCTCAAGTGAAATCGCCACCAACTGTTGGGCCTCCATTGCAAATTCCATCGGCAGCGCTTGCAGCACGTCTTTGCAAAACCCGTTAACCACAAGGGCCACAGCTTCTTCTTCATCCATCCCGCGCTGACGACAATAAAACAGCTGTTCATCATCAACCTTTGAGGTTGTTGCCTCATGCTCGACGCGCGAAGAATTGTTTTTAACCTCGATGTAAGGCACGGTATGGGCCCCACAGTTTCCACCAATCAACAAACTATCGCACTGGGTATAGTTGCGGCTGTCTTTGGCTTTTTGATGCATGCTGACCAAGCCACGATAGGTGTTTTGCGCCTTTCCGGCACTGATACCTTTCGACACAATACGCGATTTGGTGTTTTTGCCCAAATGTACCATCTTGGTCCCGGTGTCGGCTTGCTGCATGTTGTTCGCAATCGCTATGGAATAAAACTCGCCTTGGCTTTCATTGCCGCGCAGTACACAAGACGGATATTTCCACGTCACCGCCGAGCCAGTTTCCACCTGCGTCCACATCACCTTGGCCCGATCGCCGCGACAATCCGCGCGTTTGGTAACAAAATTATAAATCCCACCTTTGCCGTTTTCATCGCCCGGATACCAGTTTTGGACGGTGGAATATTTAACCTCAGCGTCCTCTTCAATGATGATTTCAACCACTGCGGCATGCAATTGTGCCACGTCGCGCTGTGGCGCGGTACACCCCTCAAGATAGCTGACATAGCTGCCTTTATCGGCGATAATCAGCGTGCGCTCAAATTGGCCAGTGTTTTCGGCATTGATACGAAAATAGGTCGACAATTCCATGGGGCAGCGCACCCCCGGCGGAATATACACAAATGAGCCGTCCGAAAAGACCGCAGAATTCAGCGTCGAATAGTAATTATCCGATACCGGCACAACTGTGCCAAGGTACTTGCGAACCAGCTCAGGATGCTCATTAATGGCCTCTGAGATTGAGCAAAAGATCACCCCGGCCTTTCTAAGCTCGGCCTGAAACGTCGTTCCAACCGAAACAGAGTCAAACACCGCATCCACCGCAACCTTGCGGTTTTCCACTGCCGCGACCTCAGCGCCCTCTACACCAGCCAGAAGCATCTGTTCTTTTAACGGAATACCGAGTTTTGCATAGGTCTCCAGCAGCTTCGGATCCACATCGTCCAGAGATTTGGGTTTTTGCTCCATCGATTTGGGCCGCGCATAATAATACTGATCCTGAAAATCAATCTCGGGATAGCTTACCATCGCCCATTTAGGCTCGCTTAACTTCTTCCAGCGGGCAAATGCCGCCAGACGCCACTCGGTCATCCAAGCGGGCTCTTGGTTTTTATCCGATATAAGCCGAACAATATCCTCATTGAGGCCTTTCGGCGCATACTCCATCTCAATTTCGGTTTCCCAGCCGTATTTATACGCCCCACCAACTTCGCGCACCGCATCGACTGTTTCTTGATCAACCCCATCTTTTACGATGACCTCGTCCAAAGCTGCCATATCAGATTTCCTTTTGCGATTTGCTATTAGGCCGCGCGAGCGCGGAATGTGTCATATTTTTTAAGCCAGACGTCTGCGAATTCCAGAACATCGGACTCCGTCGTGGTTGGTCCCAGACTGAGACGGATGGCGCAAGCCGCTACATCATCCTCATACCCCATAGCCCGTAAAACCCGGCTGGCTTTTACCTTGCCACTCGAACAGGCCGATCCCGCCGATACGGCAAACCCCGAAAGATCCATTTGCATCACTTGCGTTTCCCCTTTCCAGCTAGGTACGGCCAAACAGCTGGTATTTGGCAGACGCTCGACATCTCGCCCTATAAACATAATCTCTTTTAAGCGTGTCTCAAGAGCAGTTTCTAGAATGTTTCTAATTTCTGCCACTCGTTGCCAGACTCCGTCAGCAAGATCTTGTGCAGCTCTTTCTGCCGCAGCGCCAAATCCGGCAATCGCCACCACATTTTCGGTTCCCGCACGACGGCCCATTTCTTGGCCACCACCTTTGATTTGTGCCGGCAGATCAAGTCCTCGACGCAACACCACAGCCCCGACGCCCTTTGGTCCACCGATTTTATGCGCCGAAATCAGCGCCATATCGGCATCAAGCCAATTGAAGGCCACTGACAATTTGCCAAATGCCTGTGTAGCATCCGTAACCGCCAAACCTTTTGGCAGGCTCTGCACAATACCGGTTTCGGAATTGGCCATTTGCAGTACCGACGACTCTGGTTCAGTGATCTCAACCGTCCCGTCAGCGCGCACCAAATGATCTGGCTGTATCCACGCCGCCACCGCGTCATGTTCAATATCAGCCCCCTGAAAACCGCGCCCAGCACAGGCCAGCGCAGCCGCTTCGGTCGCTCCAGAGGTAAACACAATATCCGCCCCATCCGCACCAAAAGCCGTCGCGATCTGTCCTCTGGCCTTTTCGACAATTGCTTTGGCCGCCCGGCCCTCTGCATGCACGCTCGACGGATTGCCAACCTGATCCATGGCTGCAATCATTGCTGTGCGGGCCTCAGCTCGCAGGGGGGCAGTGGCATTATAATCGAGATAGCACCGCCTCATCCGTCATCCACCACCGAAAGTAAGCTCGGAACAGCCGGACAGGGCATCAATTCATTCTGGATAACATCCGACAGACGTGTCTGGTGCAGAAACACATAGACATGCGCGCTCAGTCCTTCCCACAGGCGATTGGTCAGCGATTGCGCCCGGGAACCCGACAACGCCCCCGAGGCACCGGCGCCTTTGTGCATCGCATCTACTGTCTCATCCACAGCCGCAAGAATATCAACCACCCGGATTTCGCTGGCCTGCCGGCCAAGCCGATAGCCGCCACCGGGCCCGCGAACCGATTCTACCAGACCACCGCGCCGCAATTTGACAAAAAGTTGCTCCAAATAGGGCAGCGAAACATCCTGCCGCTTTGAAATATCACCAAGCGAAACAAGATTATCTGCAGGCTGCAGGGCAATATCGGCCAAGGCTACCATGGCATACCGCCCTTTGGTGCTGAGTTTCATGCGCTACCTCTCGTGAAATGATTGACCTTATCGGCCACACCCCGTATCACAACTTTTCAAAAGCCACTTCGGCTTAATTAGAATCATTCTAAGGTGACAGCGCTGTTTCGTCAAGATAACCGCCAAGCCTGACAGGAGCACCAACGCTACATGCCCGAGGTCATTTTTCCCGGACCGGAAGGTCGTCTAGAAGGCCGGTACCATCCGCAAAAAGAAAAAGATGCGCCGATTGCTATCGTACTGCACCCTCACCCACAATTTGGCGGGACGATGAATAATAAGGTTGTGTATAATTTACACTACGCTTTCTACAATATGGGCTTCACTGTGTTGCGATTTAATTTTCGGGGTGTCGGCCGGTCGCAAGGCGAATATGACCAAGGGGTTGGCGAACTGTCGGATGCCGCCTCGGCGCTGGACTATTTGCAGTCAATGAACACCAATTCCAAACACTGCTGGGTTGCAGGGTTTAGCTTTGGGGCGTGGATCGGCATGCAACTGTTGATGCGGCGGCCGGAAATTACCGGGTTTATCTCTGTAGCGCCACCGGCAAATATGTACGACTTTTCATTTCTGGCGCCTTGCCCGGCTTCGGGTTTGGTGATCAACGGCAAAGACGATCGCGTCGCGCCTCCAGCTGATACCGAAGCCATGGTTGCGAAACTGCACGAACAAAAAGGCATTACCATCACCCATACCCAAATGGACGGCGCCGGGCATTTCTTTGAGCACCACATGGACGATATGATCGGTAACGTCACCGACTACGTCAAACGGCGGTTAACAGAAAATACACGCTGATGCAGCGCTCGCGTTATAAACATCGTGTCGCGGCCGCAAACCGACAGGGCAAGCGGTCGGCACAGCACTATGCCGGCTGATAGAATTGACAAGCAGGTCGCGTTCCTAACAGAAGTGGACCGACTGAAATCAATTGAGCGGGCCACCACACTCGGCGATGGCAAGCGGTTCGAAAACAGCGCCGAACATAGCTGGCACGTCGCGCTTTACGCGCTAATTCTCGCCGAGCAGGCCCGCCCGGACGTAGAGATATCACGCGTGATTAAGATGCTCTTAATCCATGATTTGGTGGAAATTGATGCGGGTGATGCGCCGATTTTTGGGCAGTACGACGCGGAAAAACTTGCCGACGAAGAGGCCAAAGCGGCCCGCCGTATTTTTGGTCTGCTACCAGCTGACCAGGCGAGCGAGCTGCTTGATCTATGGAACGAATTTGAGGCCGCAGCGACCCCAGACGCGCAATTCGCCAAGTCTATGGATCGCTTTCAACCCCCCAACCAGAACCTTGCCTCGGGCGGGGGCAGTTGGAAAGACTACGGCGTCGACCTGAACCGGATAGAAACGAGGGTGGGGGCGAAAATAGCACGCGGCGCACCGGGGCTCTGGGCCTGGCTAAAGCCAAAAATAAAACGTTTCATGGCGGAAAACTAACCGCTAAAAACCCTTTTATTTGATGAATTCATTGCGGAAAACTCAGCCCTTAGCAGCCTTCTTACGCGCTGTCTCAGCCACCAGTTGCTCAACCAAATCACGGGCAATTGCGAATGCACCCTTGATTTTAGCACTGTCTTTCGCCCAATTGCGCCGCACAACGATTTTATTACCTTTGACCTTGGCCAGACCGCGCTGATTGCGCAAAAATTCAGCCAATCCCTGCGGCGAGGCAAATTTATCATTGTGAAACTGCAGCGTCGCCCCTTTCGGACCACCATCCATTTTTGCAATACCCGCGCGTTTGCACATCGACTTGATCCGCACCACCAACATC
>Ga0115565_10003131_pt1 | contig 11958 bp, 13 predicted proteins | sample COGITO_mtgs_1105_FD_87199 | JGI IMG/M metagenome (GOLD analysis project Ga0115565, IMG submission 87199) | Pelagic marine microbial communities from North Sea - COGITO_mtgs_110530 | ecosystem: Environmental > Aquatic > Marine > Epipelagic | place: Germany:Helgoland, sampling site Kabeltonne... | reverse complement strand
TAAATTAAGCGAAACTATATAATTATAATTAAGCAAATAATAATTATATATAATAATTTAATGGTAAACTATAAATGTTTAAGATGTAATTATATAACAGATAGGAAGTCCAATTTTATTAATCATTTATCAAGAAAAAAATTATGTATACCAACTATTAAAAATATTAGTGTTAATAAAATATTAATTCATTATAATATTCAATCTGATAACACGAAGTGTGATAATAAACAAGGTGAAAATAAAGAAGTTAAAGTTAGTGAAATTTTAATTTGTAATTATTGTAATAAAACTTTCAAAAGAAAAACTAACTTTGAACGACATAAGATATCTTGTACTAAATGTACAGATATTAACAATGATAAATATACAAATTCAATCGAAAAACAAAATGATTTATTAATAAATAAAGTTGAGGAAATGTTAAATAAAATGAGTATCATGGAAGAAGAATTAAGAATAATAAAGGAACAGCCAAATATTAATAATAATTTTAATAAGATTGAAGCTAATATTCAAATAAATAATTTTGGAAATGAAAATTTTGATTATATTAATGATAAGGTATTTAAAAATCTTTTATCAACACCTTTATCTGCAATACCAAAATTAATAGAACTCAAGTATTTTAACCCATATCATCCTGAAAATCATAATATTAAAATAACAAATATACATGATAAGTTTGCAAAAATTTATAAAGATAATAAATGGTTAATCAGTCATAAAAAAGATATAATTCAAGATTTAGTTGATAATGGATATGCTGATTTTGAAGAATTTAGAGATTTAAACGAAGAAGAGTTTACATTTAAAATTAAAGAAAAATATAAAAAGTTAGAAAATTATTATCTTAATAATCCAGAGACATTATATAAGAAAAGTGAGATATCTATAATAAATGGTTCAACAGTATAAAAATTAGAATCATACTTTTCATTTTCGATAAATGTTATTACCAAAAATATATTATGCTACCACAGTAGGTTATAAAAATTGATAATTTATATTATTTATAGAATTATATATTTATTATGTCACGAACAATTATTAAATGTCGCAATTTTTTTGGTCAACCCAAAAAAGGTGTATATTTTGCACCAGACCTACTTTTTAAAAAAGAAAAATCTATTGAATCAAAAATTGGTACAGATTTAGATTCAACTTTAAATACCCTCTATCATACTCACAATAATATAAATAAAGAACAGAAAAGAATAACAATTGGTGGAGATCACTCTACATCAATTGCAAGTGTAGCATGGACACTTAACAATTACCCAAATGCAAAGGTTTTGTGGATTGATGCACATGCGGATATAAATACACGTGTAACATCACCATCAAATAATATTCATGGGATGCCATTAGCTTATTTAAGCGGAATAGAATATTCAAGTAATTGGAAGTTTATTAAGAATAGATTAAATCTTAAAAATTTAATGTATGTAGGTATTAGAGATTTAGATCCATTTGAGAAAGATATACTAAATAATCATCAAATACAGAGTGTAAATGTTTCTGAATTTAATAATAATAAATTTAATAAAATTATTAATTTCTTAGGAGATAGTACATATCATCTATCATTAGATATTGATTCAATTGACCCATCATTTATTCCATGTACAGGAACACCATCAAATAATGGATTAAATATTAATACTTTTTTAGATTTTATAAAAGTATTAAATTTTAAGAACATGATTAATATGGATATAGTTGAAATTAATCTAGATATTGGAACTGAAATTGATAAATCAACCAGTTTAAATAATATTAAATTAATAGAAAAAGAATTTTTACAAAATAAAAGTATATTTTAGTTCGTTTAATTAATTTATATTTATTATTTTATAAATTAATGAAAGAACACTGTAATATATGTGCTGATAATCTTCAAAATAAAAATTATTGTATTTTGAAAAAACCTATAAATTACGCTAATGTTATCTGTTATGAATGTATTCAAAAAATTCCATCAGAAATTAGACATAGTGATATTATTAATATTATAATTAATAAACCTATAATTCATTTAGATAAATATAATGATGATTTTAGTTATTATGACTATTTTTTAAGATCACATAATTCCAAATGTCTATAACAATAAATTAGATTATACAATATTATTATATAATATATTATAATAATGTCTTATTACAATCGAGAACCAAAATTAATATTTAAAAAAGAAGTTTTTAGCGGAAGTGATTATTTATATATACATTCTGATGATTCAAATCAAGAAGAAGATGAAGATAAAGTAACATGGGTATATATTGAGTTAAAAAATTTTTGGATGAAAAAAGATGGAAAAGTTCTTTCATTGGGAAATCATTTGGGAATAATATATAATTTAACCGGATACACTGAATCAATGATGAATAATTGGTCTAATCAAATTAAACAAGTAATAGGATTTCCATAATATTTCTAATGAGCTTTAAATAATTCTTGCATACATACTTCTAACGTAGCAGCTGTATTAATAACTAGTTTATCACAGTCATCATTTGTTAGATTATCATCTAATAATATCTTATAGTTAGAAACAATTTTTTTATATAAAAGATTATTGATGATACCAATTAATTTTTTTCTTGATTTTACTTCTAATTTTGTTTTAATTAATTCTTGTGGTTCCATTGATATAATCTCTTTACTATTACTTAATATTACATCATCATCTCCATAGTCATAGTTATAATTTTTATCAAATAAATTACTATCACTATCAGTTGTTTTTATTCCGTCAGAACTAAATTTATACATAGATTCATAATCATCTTCATATTCATCTTCATCTTCATCTTCATCTTCATTCGAATCACATGCTGATACACAAATATATTGATAAGTTGATTTCATAATACATATATTTTTAGTTTTACCACATAATGAACATATTCCATTTTCATTATTTTCATTTAAAAAATAAATATCATTTAGTCCATCCTTATTAAAATAACCTGTGCATATTGAACATTTATTATTAAATATGTTAGTTTTTATAGCAGAACAATCTTCATTTTTACATAGTTTGATATTATATTTATTATCTGAATCGCTTTCATCTGAATCGCTTTTAATAGAATCGCTTTTAATAGAATCGCTTTTAATAGAATCGCTTTCATCTGAATCGCTTTCAATAGAATTATAATTACTATTTGACAGATCTAATAGTGAAGATACTAAAGATTTTTCTAATTCATCGTAATATGAAGATAATTTAGGTGGTGACAAGTTAATTGGGGATAAAGAAGATGTTTTATTTATAGGTGAATTTAATGACAATTCATCTAGATCATCATATAGATATGAGGATTTTAGCGGTGACATATCCGCATTAAAAAAAGCGTTATAGTTAATATTTTTAGGAGACAACCGATCATCATTTTTAATTAAATCAGATTTTGATGAGAATAATTTTTTAGGAGATAATAATTTTCTATCTGATATGATTTCATTCTTTTTTTCTTTTAAAAATGATACCTTTTTTGGGCTATTTGACATTACTTTGTTTCTTGTTGATGATTTATTAATAATTAAAGAGTCAATATATTTTAATGTATCTCTAGATTCATAAAAGTGTTCATATCCTTCTCTAATTGTGCAAATAATTAAACTATAATTATTAGTATTTTTTAGTAACATAGATAAATCCGAAGAGTCATATGACACATGTATATTATTAAGATTACTAAAATAATTTTTTAGTGTTATTAAGGAACATTCAATAAATATAATTTGCAAATCATTAATTATACTAGATTCAAGTAGATCTAGTTCATTTTTAACTAAATCAACAATATGATATTTTTTACCATTTTTATAAATATATAAAATTAGATGTGATGTTGGTATGTTTCTGGAATCATATATTATTTTTTTGTAGTAATTAATAGTTTCAGGTGTAATTTGATGTTTAACTGCTTTATAGCTATTTGTTTTATTTTCATTAGGAAAAAATACTATTTTATTTCCGGTGAAAAGATCATGTGTACCATTATAACAAACATTAATTGCTTCTATTTCATACGAATCTTCAAAGTTTTTTGACATTAAATCAAAAATTCCTTCGGTTTTATCATCGCCAAATAGTATTTGCTTTTTATTACTTTTAGAATCACCGTATATAAATACACCAAAATTTTTATATAAGTTCTTTTTAATTTCATTATCATATATTTCTTTTGAATTATATTCGTATACTTTTTCTATTTCAGTTTCATATGTATATTTATACAATTCTTTTGAATCTGAATGTATTTGTAATTTTTTATTAGATGATATTTCTATATTACTATCTTTATGTGGTTTAATCTGACAAACTACTTTTACCATTATATTATAGTATATTTAATCTTTTATTTATATGTAATTTAAATTTATCGATTTCAAACAATACTACGTAAAATTTTAGTAATAATATTTGTTATTTTCATATTTGATGAATATTTTTAACAGTAAAAAAATTGATAAAGAATAAAACTACAATAAATATGTATATATTTAATGCAATCATTAACAGAAAGCGAGTATTATAACAGTCGTACAAGCACCGATATATTAAAGTATCCTAATTTTTGGGCAACAACTAAAAGTATAAATAATATTATTTCAGAGTTTGATCATATTGAGCCAGGTACAAGACTAAGAGATAATCATGAATCTATAATTGGTAGAGTTATGTTAAAAAGAGCTTCTGGAAAGAAACTATATTTTTATACAGTTTTGACAAATGATATTAATTTTCAAATTATGTCTGATTTAAGTTCTTTTCATTCAGAAGATGAATTTTATAGAATAAATGAACTTATTCATAGAGGTGATATTATAGGTATAAAAGGATTTATTTCAAAGACTAAAAAAGGTGAACTTTCAATAGTTCCAACTGATATGCAAATTTTAGCACCATGTTTGCATATGCTTCCCCATCTACACGACGGACTTGTTGATAAAGAACTTCGATATACAAATAGATATCTTGATTTGATGCTAAATAAAGAAGTGAGAGATATTTTTAAAACCAGACATTTAATTATTTCAAAAATGAGAAATTATCTAATAGAACGAGATTTCATTGAAGTAGAAACACCTGTATTATCCAATCAAGCAGGTGGTGCAACTGCAAAACCTTTTACGACACATCACAATGCAATGAAACAAGATATGTTTATGAGAATTGCACCTGAATTATATCTAAAACAATTAGTAATTGGTGGTCTTGATAGAGTTTTTGAAATAGGAAAGAATTTTAGAAACGAATCAATTGACACAACTCATAATCCTGAATTTACTGCATGTGAATTCTATATGGTAGGTGCGGATTATTATAAGCTAATTGATATGACACAAGAAATGTTAGTTGAAATGATAACTCAAATTAATGGAACAACAATAGTTGAATGGATGGGTAATGATATTAATTTTACTCTACCATTTAAACAACTTGATATGATGGACGAATTACAAAATGAGATTAGAATTAAATTGGAAGATGAACAATTTGTTCTTCCAAATCTAAATTCTGAACATGCAGAAGAAGAATATAAAAATTTACATGATTTATTAGGGGTTAAAGTAGAACCACCATTTACTTTGAATAGATTGGTAGATAATCTAGTAGGTGAATTTGTAGAACCTAAATGTATCCAACCAACATTCTTAATGAATCATCCACTTATCATGTCACCATTGGCAAAACCCCATAGGTTAGATTCAACCAAAACAGAACGATTTGAACTATTTATTAATGGAAAAGAAATATGTAATGCTTATACTGAATTAAATAATCCAATTACTCAAAAGGAAATATTTGACAAAATTGCTAAACAAAAAGAAGCAGGGGACAATGAGATTCCACCTTCAGATGACCATTTTGTAAAAGCATTGGAATATGGATTACCACCAACTGCAGGATGGGGAATAGGGATTGATAGATTAACAATGCTTTTAACAAATAAAGACTCTATTAGAGAAGTAATATTATTTCCCACTAGAAATTATAATCAACAGAATAGTAATAAAGATATGACTAATATGATAAGAAAGGATGTGATTAATATCTAATATAGAGTAGTTATATTAGATGAAATAAAAATTGAAAATAAATGTTTATTTACAATTAATTAATTTATTATGAGTTTAAACATTCAATTAGAAAATAATGATATATTACATCGCAGCAGTACCCCGTCATCACGTTTGATACATAATAATTTAATCCTTGAAAATAGTATACCTGTGTATATTGATATTAAAGTTGATAGTAAAAAAGGAGTGTCTAATCCAATTACAAAAAAAGAAATAGATATTTTAACTGAAATATTTGGACTTTTTGACGGGATTCATTTTCATAATTTACATTATTTGAATACAGGTGCTAAAATAATTATTCAAAATTATATTAATAATTGTTGGTGGATTGGTATTCTAAATAATATTGATGGTAATAAAATTATATTAGATGATGCAATATACATAGGAAGATCAAACGGCGCAGCCTATAATGCAAGTCCATCAACAAGACAATTATCTTGCAATATATTTGATAGTTTTTTTATAATTAAACATTAAGTTATAAGCAAGTACAATAGATATAATATTTTTTTTATAATTTGATAGTAAATTATCAACCAGTATTTTAGTCATAAAAATTGAATAATATTTAAATATAAGTAAATATAATACAATAATGGGTTTAACTAGAATTTATAATAAAATAAATGATACATGCGAAACTGAAGTAATAAATACTAATGCGAAATCAAAAATATGTTATTTTTGTGAAGGTAATCATGTATGCAGAGAATGTCCTCAAGAAACATTATTAGCTCCTGTTTTAAAAAAATATATTGGAAAAATAATGGAAGAATTTATTGGTAATAACTTTTGTTGTCCAAAATGCAATACTGATAATTTAGCTGTTTTAGGCAATCATACTCCTTCGCTTGATATAGTATGTAATGGATGTGAAAGAAAATATGAAGTAAAATCAAAATGTTTGAGTATAAATAATCTACCAACTGATCTAAAATTACCACATGGTAATTTTGAAGAATATAAAATTAGACAAGATAATGGTTTAGATTTATTTGTAATTATTTATAAAGTCGATAGAATTAATAAAAAGATTACAATTCGCGAGGTGTTATATGCAGATAATAATGATATACTTAAAAATGATAATATTAAAGTATTAAAAAGAAATAATTCACATTTATCAACTATAATAATTAATAATAAAAAATTATTAAATAAGTTAAAATTAACAAAATTGTTTCAGTTTGATTTTAGTTCAATAATTAAAAACTATTTAAAAGGAAATAATTCAAAACATGTGGAAGATAATAATTATATTATTTAAACAGTATTTGACCTTAATTTAATAAAATAAATAATATTTTCATATTTGATGAATGTTTTTAACCGCAAAAAAATTGATAAAAGTAATATTTAATCAAATATACATATATTTATGAATCCATTTGAAAATGAAAATGAAGAAGAAACAAAAGTACTTGTAACTACAAATATAACTATTTGGAAAACAACCAGAGGTCGAAAAACAAATACATATATTACTGGATGGAATATTGAAGAGTCTGTATTGAAAGATTATTTACAACAGTTTAAAAGAACAAAAGGATGTAATGGTAGTTTAAAGAAAGAAAAAGATGAAGACGATAATGAGATTGAAGGATACACACTACATTTTCAAGGAGATAAGATTGATAGTCTAATAGAATTTATGATATCAAAAGGGGTAAATAAAGATATAATAACTTTAAAAGGTTGTTAATCTAATGTGAATCGAATAAAAATTGATTATTGTTTTAATTAAATATATGTATTGATTGTAATGTCATACTTAAATATTTTAATGAATACTGAACCAACTGAAGGTACCTCTATTTTTAAGAAACAAATACAAACAATTGAAGTTCCTATTACTGTTAAACCTTCATCAGATGTTGAAGAAACATCTGATAAAAAGAGTCATACATCATCTAATAAAACTTTTAAAAATAAAAATGCACTAAGAGAAGATAAGAAACCTTTTAAAAAATCTAATTCCAATGGATCCAAAGAAGATAAAGATCCAAATTATTGGGTTGCTATGAATAAGGGAATGGATGATTTACTAACAGAGTGCAAACCAAGTAAAGAAATTGATGAATTAATTGATTCTTCATTAGGACAAGATCCTGATTGGCGCGGTGTAAAAGTGAATGTAAATCTAACAGAAGATAATATACAAATTAATTTGGAAGGAAAAGATTATACTTTTTCTAAATTAAGATTTATGGGTAACAGAAATTTTCAAGCTAAGATATCTGATTATTATGCCAAAAAATATGGGAATACATTTGTAAAGTTTTTTCAACGTAAGTCTGATTTGACTTCATATACAATTCATATTATGAACGGAAGATAGATATAACTAGTCTGTATTAATTATTTTAATATTACTAAGTTGATTATTTATTTTAAAATTTAAATCAAATGTTGTATTAATATATAATTTGAGTGATGTTTTATAACAATCAATGTATTTTAATGAATATGGAAAAGTTGGTACAAGCATGGCGCTATCACAATTTTCGAAATCAATACCTGCGATGGTTTCTGAACATTTAATATTAATATATTTGCATTTAATAAAAATAATTTTATTAATTTTAGAAGAAATATTTAATTTAATTTTAGAACAATTTTTAAAGATAAGTGAATCTTTTTTGGATAAATAATTTTTAAAATCAATATCAATATTATCATAATTTGATATTATAATATGATTATCAAATACCATTTAATAAAGTAAACTAGATTTAAACTTTTATAAATATTAAATAAACAATGATATAAAAAGAAAACACTCTTTTATTAATAATTATGGAAACAATAGAAAAGTTTAACATAAAGTTTTCCTACAAACCTAATAAAGATACTGAGTTGAACCCAATATTAGAGTTATATAGGGGTAAAATATATGCAAATATTTTAAAATCATTTATTTATTACTGTACAAAAACTTTTGGAACTAAAATATTTAGTATCAAAAAATCTTATCCGCGAACAATAACAAATCTATTATCATCTTGGTTTTTTACATTATATTCAGAATATAATTTTTCTGGAGATCCATTTTTTCCAAATAATTTTACTAATACCGAATCTTTAAAAATAACATTATTAGATTTTGTGAAATATGATCCTACACTAGAAGATGTGGATAATAAGATAAAAAATATACTAGATAATTTAGTATTAGAATATGATAGATCGTTAAAAAATTTAGAAGAATATAAAAAAAGTAATTATTTTAATGATAAAAAAAAGTGTTTTAAAATAACAAGTGAAAAGGTAAATCAGAAAAGAAGTAATAAGCACATTGTATTCTATAAATATAATATTGATATTCCTTTTAAAATTCGTGATAAACGTCAAGAAAATATAGTTAATAATATTTTGATACCTGAAAATATTTATAATAAATTACAAAGTAGATATACTGGACCTGAATCAAAGTTAGATGAATATATTTGGATAATTATATATCGATATCAACTACTTGGATCAAATAATAATCAATTGGGTGTTTTACCGCATATTTTAGAACAAATGTCAGATGATTTTGGATTGGATTATGAATGTTTTGCTTCAGCAATTAATGCAACATCAAATAATTTTTGTTCAATTTATTACGATGTTGAAAAGTATTTTGGTTCTTATGGAAGTTTTTTTAATTTAAAACCATTATATGGCGTATATGGATTTAACCCACCATATCAAAAAGAGGTAATGGATAATGGAATAAGTAAAATATTAAATTTTATAGAGGATGCTAATAATAATAATAGAGAATTAACTTTTATAATTACAATTCCAATATGGGATAATTTGGGTAGAAAGATAATGAAATATACTTATCCTGAAAAAACTAGATTACCTGTAATTGAGTATGATGATTTTACATCAATAAATGATATATTTAGTAGTAAATTTTTTAAAGCTAAATTAATGGTATCAAAGAATAAATTTACTTATTTAGATCATAATTTTCATTTATATAAGAATGTAACAATTCAAAATACATATATTTTAGTTTTATCAAATAGTAATAAAGATTTTCAGAATATATTAAACACTTATTCATTTAGTAAACAATCAAATGTATCTACACAAATGAATATATCTCAAAATTTGGATGTTTAATTTTATAAACTATCTATTATTTCATAAAATAATAAAAATTGATTAGATATTATAATATGTTACAAATGTAATATAATATGAATTATTTTTTAAATAAAATAAGTATAATAATAGATAGCTTTTTTAAAATATTTGATATCATTTTATATAAAAATGATACTAACTATAGATATTTATTAGAACATCCAAAAGAATATTCTTTTGGTGATGAAAGAATATCAGATATATCATTAAATAATATTTTAGTACAAACAATAAAAATATTTATGGAAGATAATAATTTATATGAAAATGGCGTACTTGTATCGTTATCTGGCGGCGTTGATTCAATGGTATTAATATCTATTCTATTTAGATTACAAATAGATAGACATTTCAATATATATACATCAACGATTAATTATAATTTAAGAAAAGAAAGTTTAGATGAAGTAGATTTTATTAAAAAATATTGTAGCTTATACGATCATGTTTATTACAATGTTACGAACGTAGAAGGTACTTTTGCAGACAATAATAAAAGATGTTTAATATCAGGAAATAAAAAAAGTAAGAGAAGTGAATTTGAAGATGAATTGAAAAATATTAGATATAATTCATATAATGAAATTATATCTAATTTTAATTGTAAAGGTGTTATGCTTGGTCATCATGAAGATGATATAATCGAAAATATATTTACTAATTCAATGCGAGGACATAATATATTAGATATAGAAGTAATGAAACATATAAGTAATATTAGTAATGAAAATCGTAATTGTGTAATTTATAGACCTTTATTGAGCTATCGGAAAAGTGAAATATTAAAATTTGCAGAGCTATATAAGATTCCATATTTTCTTGACACAACGCCTAAATGGTCAAGGAGAGGCAAAATGAGAAATGAAATTTTCCCATTATTTACAGATGTTTTTTCATCTAGTTGGAAAACAAAGTTTAAAGAAATTGGCACACAATCTAATAATTGGTGTAAAACAATAAATACTTTGATAATCAATCCTTGGATTGAAAAGGTTAAGTTTGGCAAATACGGGTTCGTTCTACCAATACAATATACAGATGATATTAATATATGGACTTATGCAATACCCAAGATGTTTTTCAAAATAAATTATAATACAATTAAACAACGTACAATTAGTAAATTATTAAAAATAATCAATAATGGAAATAGGAAAACAAATATTATTACACTTGATTCTGGATTTAATGCATTAATTATTAATAATGATTTAGTAGTTTTTCATCTTGAAGATATTAAAAATAAAAATATTAAAGATTTTAATATTAATAATTTTAATGAAATATTAGTTTATTTATAGTTTTGATAATTATTCGTCATTGTCTTCTGTTTCGAATGGCATATAATTATCATTAAAACATTTCATTTTATTTAAAATTTTATTTTTTCTAGAAATTGATATTTTATTAGTTTGTACTAATTGATTTAATATAGTTTTGTGTTCTAAACACGATAGCTCATATTTTAATTTTTTGGTGAAAGAAAAATTATAATCTTTCTTAAAATCTAATAGCTTTGAAAGTTGCCCATCAGAAAATCTAAAATAAAAATTAGAATCACATAAAAATAAATATTCAACATGAAACTTATTATTTACATCATTATAAAAATGTGGAATAACACCTTTAATAACAATACTATATTTCTTAATCATATCATTTATACTTTTACCTAATCCTCTATTGGGTATTACTAATGTTGGTTTA